>ERZ827117.102-NODE-102-length-132412-cov-6.188052_pt1 | contig 132412 bp, 111 predicted proteins | sample MGYA00519920_ERZ827117 | MGnify/ENA primary metagenome ERZ827117 (study PRJEB31778, sample SAMEA3449260) | human gut metagenome | biome: human gut; feature: human-associated habitat; material: faeces | place: United Kingdom | collected 2010/2012 ...
GCTGCGATCAAGCCCTGGAGGATTCGAAGGGAGCTGGCCGTATAGGACTTACCCGGGTGCAAAGGTAGGTATTTTTATTAAACCTGCAATAGGGGATCGGTACTTTTTTGCATGCTTTACCGGTAAGCTCCTACTTTTCAGATATTTAAAATCGAAAAAAAAATGTTTTTTTTCTGACCGGATAGCTTTATTAACTTTAACAGGCATAAATTCCATACCAAACAATATTATTTGTACCTTTGTGCGCTATTTATTAATAAAATGACAGAAAGCAGAAGTAACTTACAAAAATATGCCATGCATTTTGGCACCTATATGGGAGTATACTGGATACTTAAGTTCATTCTATTCCCATTGGGATTGTCCATTCCGTTTCTTTTATTCCTGTTTTTCGGGCTTACTTTAGGAGTTCCGTTCATGGGATATTATTATGCACGTACCTATCGTGACAAAGTATGTGGCGGCTCGATCCGCTTCCTGCAAGCATGGGTATTCATCGTTTTTATGTATATGTTTGCGGCACTCCTCACGGCAGTGGCCCACTACATTTATTTCCGGTTCATCGACCATGGTTTCATTGTAAACACTTACATGGGAATGTTTGACGAACTGACCAATAAAGAAGTACCGGGAATAGAAGGGTACATCAGCCAACTGAAAGAAGTGATGGAAATGATCAGTACATTGACACCGATAGACATTACTATGCAACTGATGTCACAGAATGTGTTCTATGGCAGCATATTGGCTGTCCCCACTGCCTTGTTTGTGATGAGAAAGCCCAAATCACCGGAGGTGCAACCTCTATAGTTTGTAATATCTAATTTATAAGTAAAATGGATATATCTGTTGTCGTACCATTGTTCAATGAAGAAGAATCCATTCCGGAGCTTTTTGCCTGGATTGAAAGAGTGATGAAGGCCAATGGCTTTTCATACGAAGTTATCTTTGTAAATGATGGTAGTACCGACCGTTCTTGGGAAATTATCGAAGAGCTTCAGAAACAGTCGTCCACTGTGAAAGGGATCAAATTCCGACGAAATTACGGAAAATCCCCGGCTCTGTACTGTGGCTTTGAACGTGCCGAAGGAAATGTAGTGATCACGATGGATGCCGACCTACAGGATAGTCCCGATGAAATACCGGAATTATACCGTATGATTACTGAAGACGGATATGACCTTGTTTCAGGCTATAAACAGAAAAGATACGACCCGCTGTCGAAAACTCTACCTACCAAACTATTTAATGCCACGGCACGTAAAGTTTCAGGGATTCATAATCTGCACGACTTTAATTGCGGATTGAAAGCTTATCGCAAAGCTGTTGTAAAAAACATCGAAGTATACGGAGAGATGCATCGCTACATCCCGTATCTGGCTAAGAATGCCGGATTCCAGAAAATAGGCGAAAAGGTGGTGCACCATCAAGCACGTAAATTCGGAAAAACTAAATTTGGAGGATGGAATCGCTTCTTTAACGGATATCTCGATTTAATCTCTCTTTGGTTCCTCTCAAAGTTTGGAATTAAACCAATGCACTTTTTCGGTTTATTAGGCTCATTGATGTTTATACTGGGATTTATTTCAGTGGTTATTGTCGGAGCCAGTAAATTATATAGTATGAATCACGGTATGCCTTATCGGCTGGTAACAGATTCTCCCTATTTCTATCTGTCGTTGACTGCCATGATTATTGGAACACAACTCTTTTTGGCAGGATTTCTTGGCGAACTGATTTCACGCAACGCCCCGGAACGCAATAATTATCAGATAGAAAAAATAATATAACGAACGATTAATGAAACCTGTACGATGAAAAAATTAATAAAACTGGTACTCTTCCTGATGGTAGCCTATCCACTAACGGGGGCTATCCTTTCGGCTTGCTCGGAAGAGAGTGATTGCTCCATGACCGGACGCCCGATGGTCTACGCCAAAATGTATACCATCAATCCAGAAACCAAGGCTGTACTGAATGACACCCTCGATTCATTGAGTGTGACAGCATTCGGAACTGATTCAATAATCATCAATAACCAGAAAAAGGTACATGATATCGCTCTCCCACTACGCTATACAAGTGACTCGACTATTCTTGTGTTTCATTACACCCGGTTGTTAAGAGATACAATGGTGATCCTGCAAACCAATACTCCTTACTTTCAGTCGATGGATTGCGGATACAGTATGAAACAAAATATCATCAGTATTCATCCGATTGATTATACGGAAACCAATAAAAAGAAATATCATAGCATAGACTCTCTATATATCAAATCAAATGCAGCTAACATTAATGGAACAGAAAATCTCAAAATATTCTACCGCTACAATCGTTAGCCTGCTGTGCCTCATATTCAGCCTTCCGCTCCAAGCACAACAGCAAAGGCCCGGTGCACGTCCTGCTGTCAAGCAGAAAGCAAAAGAGGAGATAAAAGCGGATACGATTCCCTTTTACAATGGGACGTATGTCGGTGTGGACTTATTCGGGTTGGGCAGTAAACTACTCGGAGGAGATTTTCTAAGTTCTGAGGTAAATGTGAGAGTAAACTTAAAAAAGAAATTTATTCCTACAGTAGAAATCGGTTTCGGACAAACAGATACCTGGAGTGATACCGGTATCCATTATAAAAGTGCCGCTCCTTATTTTCGCGTTGGGGCTGACTATAATGTTGTTAAAGAATATTTGTATGTAGGACTACGTTATGGATTTAGCAGTTTCAAGTACGACATCTCAAGTACACCTTTTTCTGACCCTATTTATGGAGGCAGTATGGCTAATCCCGGATTGATAGACGGCATTTGGGGAGGAAGCGTACCTTATCATTACAACGGACTGAAATCTAACATGCAATGGCTTGAGCTGGTGGCCGGAGTCAATGTTCAAATCTATAAAAGCTTCTATATGGGATGGACCTTACGCTTTAAATTTAAAACAGCGGGCTCGATCAGCGAACATGGAAATCCATGGTATGTACCGGGTTTTGGTGAATATGACTCCTCAAACATAGGTATCACATATACACTGATTTATAAATTACCATTTTAACGACATGACAGGATTAGAGATTTGGCTACTTGCAATTGGTTTAGCGATGGATTGCCTCGCTGTCTCTATTGCAAGTGGTATTATTTTAAGGCGTATTCAATGGCGGCCTATGCTCATCATGGCATTTTTTTTCGGACTTTTCCAGGCTATAATGCCTTTATTGGGGTGGTTAGGAGCAAGCACATTCAGCCACCTTATCGAATCGGTCGATCACTGGATTGCCTTTGCTATTCTGGCCTTTCTAGGCGGACGAATGATCAAAGAATCTTTTAAAGAAGAAGATTGCTGCCAAAGATTTAACCCTGCAAGCCTGAAAGTAGTGATAACAATGGCCGTTGCAACCAGCATTGATGCATTGGCCGTAGGAGTATCCTTTGCTTTTCTGGGTATCAAAAGCTGTTCGTCTATCCTTTACCCGGCAGGAATCATCGGATTTGTTTCTTTTTTTATGTCCCTTATAGGATTAATCTTCGGCATTCGCTTCGGATGCGGCATTGCCAGAAAACTTCGTGCTGAATTATGGGGAGGAATCATACTGATCCTTATTGGAACGAAAATATTAATCGAACACTTATTTTTTAATAATTAGCTATCAACCTCAAACAACAAAAGGCTGTGTAATCATAAACAGATTTGTTGCTTACTTACTTTTTACTTATTATGGAAAAGAAAACAAGAAAAAGCTTCATTTGGCTGGCTATCCTGCTGTTGGGAACAATTTGGATACTAGCCCAACGAAATAAACAAATACCTTACAACAGTATCAATGGGCTTGTATTCGGCACAGTATATAATATTACCTATCAATATGACGGCAATCTGAAAGCGGAGATCGATGCCGAATTAAAAAAATTCGACGGTTCACTTTCTCCATTCAATGATACATCTGTCATTACCCGTGTTAATCGTAATGAAGAAATCGTCACAGACACTTTCTTCCAAACCTGTTTTAACCGATCTATGGAGATCTCAGCCGAAACTCGCGGAGCTTTCGATATCACAGTAGCTCCATTAGCCAATGCCTGGGGATTCGGTTTCAAAAAAGGAGCCTTCCCCGACTCGATCATGATAGATAGTCTACTCCAAATCACAGGATACCAAAAAGTTAAACTGGAAAACGGCAAAGTGATCAAAGAAGACCCTCGGGTGATGCTAAGCTGTAGTGCTGTAGCCAAAGGATATTCCGTAGATGTAGTAGCCCGGTATTTGGATAGCAAAGGTATCAAAAACTATATGGTAGATATAGGTGGCGAACTGGTGGTAAAAGGGGTGAATCCCAAAGAGGAAGCATGGAGAATCGGCATAAACAAGCCTGTAGACGATTCCTTGTCGCTTAACCAAGAGATACAAACAACATTAAAACTGACCAATGTAGGTATAGCAACTTCCGGAAACTATCGCAACTTTTACTACAAAGATGGCAAGAAGTATGCCCACACCATCGACCCACGTACCGGATATCCGGTTCAACATAATATTCTTTCAGCAACCGTAGTTGCCGACGATTGTATGACTGCCGACGCATTAGCCACAGCTTTTATGGTAATGGGGCTGGATGAAGCGGAAGCTTTTACAAAATCACACCCCAACATAGGTGCTTATTTTATCTACAGTGATGAAAAAGGGGAGGTGAAAAGCTATTTTACAAAAAACATGAAGCAATATCTTGACAAATAGCGTGAATACCTGCTCCCATAACCGGTCCCATGGGAGCAGGTATTCAGAATGACCGGCACAGAAATTACCCAAAAAGCAAGTTGATTCCGAAGCAAGAATAACGCATTATCAATAAGCATATTATCTCTTTTTAAAGCATCTTTATCTCAACTCGGGTACGCAGGTTCACGAACCCACATACCCGGGCATGTGGTCCAAGATAAGCTCCCTACCATTTTCACTAGAGATACTAAGAAAAACAAACCGCTTTAAATGGTATAAACGGATAGGATAACAGATACATCTATCTGCATATCAAACCAAATGCTTTTGACACCCCATACCGGCACAAACCGCCTACCTCATAAACACGAAATATACCGCTGCTATCAAGCAGACAAAAGCTGCCACATGATTCCAATGCAGTGACTCCCCTTTAAATAATAAGGTAGAAAAAACAGTAAATATAATCAGTGTGATCACCTCTTGGATAATTTTAAGTTGCATCAATGAAAACGGCCCTCCGTTTCCGCTGAACCCCAGCCGGTTGGCAGGAACCTGACAAGAATACTCAGCCAACGCAATCACCCATGAAAACAAAACCACGCCATACAAAGGCCAATTACTGATTATTTTTGTTTCCTGTAGCTTCAAATGCCCGTACCAGGCAAATGTCATAAAAATGTTGGAAACGACCAACAACGAAATAGCATAAATACCTTTCATATTTTATTCAAAATTAAAACTCCACTTCTTTGGGTAACAATTCTTCCTGTACATTTGTCATGCTCCCCCACAGACTGTACCGAGCCTCCGGATTCATCTTTTCCAATTGTCGGAGTATCCCCTTCATATCGCTACGGCTCGATTGGGATTCATAAGGACAATTTTTCACTTGTTTGCGATATCCCCGTATTTGCGCCAACTCCAACAAATCCGCTTCATGCACCAGGCACATCGGGCGAATAATGGTCATATCAAATTTGTTCATTACCAAACGTGGTGGCATTGTACTGAATGCACCCTGATAGGTAATGTTCATTAATAAAGTTTCCAAAATATCGTCCATATGGTGTCCAAGGGCTATTTTATTGCAACCCTGCTCTTTAGCCACAGTAAACAGAGCTTTCCTCCGGTTCCATGAACAGAGAAAACAAGGTGATTTACGCGTATCGGTAGAAGGGTCGAAAGAAGTCTCGTAAACAACTAAAGGAACACCATTCTTTTCAGCATGTTCACGGAGGTAATCCCAATCACTCTGGTATGGAATATTCTTCATAACCACATGTACAGCTACCACCGAAAAACGAGGTTTGAAAATATGCGAACGTTTACCCAGCAATTCGACTAATGCCAGGGAATCTTTTCCTCCTGAAAGGCCAACAAGCACTTTGTCACCCTCTTCAATCAACCCATATTGAACCATACCTTTGTTAAAACGCTTTTCGATACGCCGAATGGTTTTCTCTTCTTCCGTAAACTGTGCCATAACTCTTTTGAAAAATCGGCTGCAAAAGTAAGAGAAAAGAATGATTTAAAGAAGAATTAACATAATAGAAGAAGAGAAAAAAGGTTTATTTCCAATTAATTTGTATTTTTGAACTTCTGAATAATAACCCAAGACCATTTATGAAGAAAAAAAATATCCTATTCTTTCTATTATGCTTTCTCCTGACAAGCCTATCGGCACAAACTTTGGAACAAGCAAGAGGCATGTATGGCAGAGGACAATACGCTGAAGCCAAACCTGTTTTTCAAAAATATGTCAAATCGCAACCGGCAAACGGTAATTACAACCTATGGTACGGTGTGTGTTGCCTCAAAACAGGTAATGCTGCCGAGGCCCTAAAATACCTGGAGACGGCAGTAAAGAAACGCATTCCGAGCGGACAGCTATATCTGGCTCAGACTTATAATGATTTATACCGCTTTCAAGATGCAGTAGATTGCTACGAAGAATACATTGCAGACTTGTCTAAACGCAAAAAACCGACAGAAGAAGCCGAGCAGCTTTTAGAAAAGGCTAAAGGAAACCTTCGCATGCTGAAAGGGGTGGAAGACGTATGTGTTATTGACAGTTTTGTAATAGACAAAGCCAATTTCCTCAAAGCTTATAAAATCAGTGAAGAATCCGGAAAGCTCTTCACTTACAATGACTATTTCAAGACGAAAGGCTATCATCCGGGAACAGTTTACGAAACAGAAATCGGAAACCGTATTTACTACAGCGAGCAGGGAGAAGAGAGTCTGAATATTCTGTCTAAAACCAAGATGCTGGACGAGTGGAGTCAGGGAAAACCACTTCCGGGAAGTATCAACGCCTCCGGAAATGCCAATTATCCGTATGTCCTGTCGGATGGAGTGACCATTTATTATGCCTCGGATGGTGATGGCTCCATGGGAGGATATGACATTTTTGTAACCCGATATAACACAAATACTGATACCTATCTGGTACCGGAAAACGTGGGTATGCCTTTCAACTCACCTTATAACGACTACATGTATGTCATTGATGAATATAATAATTTAGGATGGTTTGCTTCTGACAGGTATCAACCTGAAGATAAAGTTTGTATCTACGTATTCGTACCCAATGATTCTAAACGAACTTACAATTACGAAGCTATGGAACCGGAAAAAATGATTGAACTAGCCCAGCTCCATTCTCTAGAGAGCACTTGGAAAGACTCTAAAATAGTGGATGATGCCCGTCAACGACTTGAAGCGGTTATCAACCATAAACCGGCTGTAGAACAAAACTTTGATTTTGAATTTATCATTGATGACCACTCTACCTACCATCACTTAACGGATTTCAAGTCTCCAAAAGCCAAACAACTGTACCTGAAATATGAACAGATGGAAAAAGATTACCGCCAGCAAACCGGTAAACTGAAGAGCCAGCGTGAAGGATTCGCACGGTCTAATAAAGACGAACAAAGTAAAATGGCACCGGCTATCCGCGATCTTGAGAAGAGGGTACTTCAGATGTCAGAAGAACTGGATAAACAGGCTATTGAAGTCCGGAATGCAGAAAAACAAAACTTAAAATAACAAACTATGGATGTACTGATCATCATTGCACTGATAGCCGCCGCAGTAATACTCTTTTTAGTTGAACTGTTCGTAATTCCGGGTATCAGCCTCGCCGGTATTTCAGCTTTGGTCTGCATTATCTATGCAAACTATTATGCTTTTGCTAACCTGGGAACAGGTGCAGGGTTTATAACACTTATTATATCGGGAATTGCCTGTATCGGCTCGCTTGTCTGGTTCATGCGGTCGAAAACCTTGGATAAATTGGCATTGAAGAAAGACATAACATCCAAAATAGACCGAAGCGCTGCCGAAAAAGTAAAAGTTGGCGATACAGGTATCACGATTACCCGACTGGCTCAAATTGGCAATGCTGAAATCAATGGCAATATCATAGAAGTCAAGTCAATGGACGGATTACTGAATGAAAAAACTCCGATTGTTGTCAATCGGATCACTGATGGAATAATCTTTGTCGAAAAATTAAAATCCTAATATTCACTTAAAATCAAGCACAATTATGAATGTCGAACCTATGTATCTGACTATCTTCTTGATAGCGGGAGGTATTATCTTCCTGGTTCTTTTCTTTCATTATGTACCTTTTTTCCTATGGCTATCAGCCAAAGTATCAGGAGTTAATATTTCTTTGGTACAACTTTTTCTGATGCGTATCCGTAATGTTCCGCCATACATCATCGTACCGGGTATGATTGAAGCACATAAAGCAGGTCTGAGCAACATCACCCGTGATGAACTTGAAGCACACTATCTGGCAGGCGGACACGTAGAACGGGTAGTCCATGCATTGGTATCTGCATCGAAGGCCAATATCGAACTTCCATTCCAAATGGCTACTGCAATTGATCTTGCAGGTCGCGATGTCTTCGAAGCCGTGCAGATGTCGGTTAATCCTAAAGTTATCGACACACCACCCGTAACAGCTGTTGCGAAAGACGGTATCCAGCTGATAGCCAAAGCACGTGTGACGGTACGTGCCAATATTCGCCAATTGGTGGGTGGTGCCGGCGAAGATACAATCCTGGCACGTGTAGGTGAAGGTATCGTTTCGTCAATCGGTTCCTCTGAAAACCATAAGTCAGTACTTGAGAATCCTGATTCCATATCAAAACTAGTGCTGCGCAAAGGACTCGATGCCGGTACTGCATTTGAAATTCTCTCTATTGATATCGCTGATATTGATATAGGTAAGAATATTGGTGCTGCCCTGCAAATAGACCAGGCAAATGCCGACAAGAATATCGCGCAGGCAAAAGCGGAAGAACGCCGCGCAATGGCTGTGGCGACCGAACAAGAAATGAAAGCCAAAGCGGAAGAGGCCCGTGCTAATGTAATTCAGGCAGAAGCGGAAGTTCCAAAGGCCATGGCTGAAGCTTTCCGTAGTGGAAATCTCGGCATTATGGATTATTATAAAATGAAAAATATTCAAGCTGATACATCAATGCGTGAAAACATAGCTAAACCTATCGGTGGAGCTACCAGTAAACCGTTGAGCGATTAGAGAAAGCATTTCACCACAAACAACAGAGAGCAGTATAACCGCCGGAGAGAACAATCTCGGGAAACAAGCGGTTAATCCATGTAGTTTGTGGTGAACATATTTATTAAACTAAAACCTTTCAATAACATGAAAAAGTATTTTCCTTCCTCCGAATTAATTATCAACGAAGACGGTTCGGTATTCCATTTGCATGTAAAGCCGGAATGGTTGGCAGACAAAGTAATATTGGTAGGTGATCCCGGACGGGTGGCACTCGTAGCTTCTCACTTCGAAACTAAAGAATGTGAAGTGGAAAGCCGCGAATTTAAAACGGTTACCGGAACTTATAAAGGCAAACGGATAACTGTCGTTTCTACCGGTATCGGTTGTGACAATATCGATATCGTAGTCAATGAATTGGATGCTTTGGCAAATATCGACTTCCAGACTCGGGAAGAAAAAGAGCACCTCCGCTCTTTAGAGTTAGTTCGCATCGGTACATGCGGAGGATTGCAACCCAACACACCGGTCGGCACATTCGTCTGTTCTGAAAAGTCAATCGGCTTTGACGGACTGTTGAACTTCTATGCCGGACGCAATGCTGTTTGTGACCTTCCCTTTGAACGGGCATTTCTGAATCACATGGGTTGGTCCGGTAACATGTGTGCTCCCGCACCTTATGTTATTGATGCCAATGCAGAATTAATAGACCGTATTGCCCAAGAAGATATGGTGCGCGGTGTTACTATTGCAGCCGGTGGTTTCTTCGGACCGCAAGGACGCGAACTCCGTGTTCCCTTGGCGGACCCTAAGCAGAATGATAAAATCGAAAAGTTTGAATATAAAGGTTACAAGATAACCAACTTCGAAATGGAGAGTTCCGCCCTTGCCGGCCTCAGCAAGCTGATGGGACACAAAGCCATGACCGTTTGTATGGTTATAGCTAACCGCTTGATCAAAGAAGCGAACACAGGCTATAAGAATACCATCGATACATTAATTAAAACAGTTCTCGATCGAATCTGATGAATTTATCATTTGCCGCCATTGACTTTGAAACCGCCACAGGATACATGGAAAGTGCTTGTGCGGTAGGTATCGTTACCGTTACAGACGGAGAGATTACAGACGAATATTACAGCCTGATTCAACCACCGGAGAATGAATATTGGCGTGCAAATATGCTTGTACATGGAATAACGCCGGGAATGACAGAGTCACTCCCGGGATTTCATGCCATCTATCCCGAAGTCAAAAAGCGCTTACAAGGCAACGTAGTAGTTGCGCACAATGAACAATTCGACCGCAATGTACTGAAGAATACCATGCGGATGTACGGACTGGATTATGATGAGTTATCGCTTCCTGAACGTTGGGAATGTACCTGCCGCATCTATCGTTCTTTAGGATACAAGCCGGTCAACCTAAGCGCCTGTTGCGAACGGGAAGGCATCGAACTTAAACACCACGAAGCACTTTCCGATGCCCGGGGATGTGCAAAGCTATATCTCAATTTCCTTGAAAAATACCGTCCGCTCAGTACCCTATGGTGAAACGCTCCTGATGATGCTCCGGCTTCTCAAGCTCATCAATCATGGCAGCCGCATAATCTTCCACAGATATATGACTGTTACCTACCATATCCACAATCATCTCATCTTTCCCCAAGCGATATCTGCCTGTACGTACTCCAGGAGCCATATCTGCCGCCGGCGAGAAGAAAACCCAGTCAACCTCTTTTTCTTTCTTCAGAAAATCAAGATAAAAATCACTCAAGGCTCTCACACCAGGCAATATCTTTTCGGGAACTTCTCCCGAATCGACCAGTCGGATGCCGGGAGCAATAAACAGTGAACCGGCACCACCCACCATCAAAAAACGATTAACTCCAGCCTTTTTTACACCATCGATAATCGTCAGATAAACCTCAATGGTTTCCTTGTATATATCGGGATTATTCCACCCCGGGTTGAAAGCACTGATCACGGCATCAGCACCTTTACAAACCTTACAGACTTCATCCAATGAAGAAACATCAGCTCTCTTCACTTCCAGATTTTCATTCTCTATCTTGATCTTTTCAGGATGACGAACTACCGCCGTCACATGGAATCCACGGTTCAAAGCTTCATTCAGAATAGCCGAACCGACGAAGCCGCTGGCCCCGATTAGTACTACTTTCTTCATAATCCAATTTATCTTTATAGCATTATTTACTACAGAACATACTATATGATAAATTGTTGCATTAAAAGACCGACTATTCCTCCCTCCTATAAATAAGTTTCGATCGTTTCTTTCAGCTTCTCCAGAGGATATGGTTTTGCAATCACTTCATTACACCCTGCTTCAAGAGCTCGCTCTCCTTCCGGACAAAAGGCATATGCTGTAATTGCTATAATCGGTATCTCTTGCGAGATAGCACGAATTTTTGCTGTTGCCTGAATACCATTCATCACCGGCATTCGGATATCCATCAAAATCAAGTCGGGCTTCTCGCGTATGAAACTCTTCACAGCTTCTTCTCCATTAGGCACCCAAAGAATCGTATATTCTTTTTTCAGAAAGGCATTAATCTGCAGATAACTGGACTCCACATCTTCCGCAATCAGTATCTTCTTCTGCCGGTTCTCCACTCCCATATTACCCGCTGCGTTTTCTCTTTCGCCAACCACAACTTCCTGTACTTGCCTATTGGGCAAATAAAGAATGAAAGTACTCCCCTGCCCAAGCTCGGATTCCACTTCAATCCGACCGCCCAACCGCTCTACAATACTCTTACAGATAGGTAATCCCAGCCCTGTTCCTTGTACAAAATCATTCAACTTCTCAAAACGGGTAAATATCAAAGGTAATTTCTCTTTGGAAATACCGCAGCCGGTATCTGTTACATAAAGTTTAACCCATTCTTCCTCTTTTACAAGTCCGAAAGTAATGCTACCCTCAATGGTATTTTTAATTGCATTCGACAAGAAATTGAACAATACCTGCGTCACCCGATTCCTATCTGTCGAAATCCAAATTTCCTCTGATGGACGAATCACATTCAGCTTGACTCCTTTTTTCATTTTAAGACGATGTACTTTATCCACTTCATCTACCAATCCGCTCATTTCCGTCAACTGACAATGCATTTCCGACTTACCCGACTCGATTCGTGACAAATCGAGAATATCATTAATCAGTTGTAAAAGTAGATTGCTATTCTGCTGAATGATCCCTAAATACTCTTCTTTCTCCTTTTCATCCTCAGTCAAAGCTATAATTTCCGAAAAGCCCACAATGGCATTTAAAGGAGTACGTATCTCATGACTCATATTGGCCAGAAATACTGATTTCATCCGATCAGCCTCTTCTGCCCGTTGCTTGGCTTCAAGTAGCTCTTGCGAACGTCGCATCCGATCACCAATATCATGAATCAAGGCCAGCACCTTATTTCCCTCAAACGGAGCAATGCGTGCCTGAAAAAAATGTCTGCCGGCTTCGACATCCACAGGATACTCTATTTCTTTTAACTTTCCACTTTTTAGGCATTCATGAATACTGCTAATAAACAAGTCACTGACCTCAGAAGAATAAATAGATCGCCCATCTGCTCCTGTTAACACTTCCACCGGATGCAACAACTCTGTATCGGGTGCCATCAATACATCCGTAATAAAAAAATTATCATCAAAAATAAATATGAACTCCGGTAGTGCTTCAATAATTTTCCGGTTTCGTTCCTCAAGCTGCCTGATCTGGACTTCTTTTTCACAACGTGAAGTGATATTGGCAGTATATGCTATAATTTTATCAGAGCCATTCTCCTTATTCTTCTTATAAGCAATAAAATTATCTTCAAGCCAAATTGTTTCTCCTTGCCTCCCTACACAACGTACCACAATTTGGGAGATTTTGGTTTCCGATTCAAGCATCCGCGCAAAAGTCGTTTGGTAAGAGATAACATCCTCCGGATGGGCAAACCGATAAAAGTCATTAATATCTCTGAATATGATTCCGGCCTCCTTCAACCCTAAAATATGGAAATATTCATCTGTGAAATTACACTCTCCTGTAGGAATGTCATATTCCCAAAATGCAATCTGATGTCCTGCCAGGACAGAAGTGATTTTCTGATAATTATCTTTCAAATTCTCAAGGTCTCCGGTATCCGAGAATGAATCCAGTGTGTGTGCCATAGCTATAAAGTTTGTCTTGCTGTATGCGAACAAAGATAAAATAATAAAGTATAACTTCTATCTGTTTGCTCTGTTTTTTACCAAGAAAGCTCTATCTTTGCCTCTCAAAATGAATTAGATAATGAATCAAGACACAATTTGCGCCATAGCAACCGCTCAAGGAGGAGCCATCGGAAGCATTCGTGTTTCCGGTCCTGAAGCTATTACCATCACCAGCCGTATTTTTACCCCGGCCAAATCCGGAAAGCTGCTGAGTGAACAGAAACCTTATACGCTTACTTTCGGCCGAATTTATAACGGAGAAGAAATGATAGATGAAGTTCTTGTCAGTCTCTTCCGGGCTCCACACTCTTATACAGGGGAAGACAGCACTGAAATCACCTGTCACGGATCATCTTATATTTTACAACAAGTGATGCAACTACTGATTAAGAACGGGTGTCGCATGGCGCAACCGGGAGAATATACTCAACGAGCGTTTCTTAATGGTAAAATGGATTTAAGTCAGGCCGAAGCCGTTGCCGACCTGATTGCCTCTTCCTCTGCTGCTACCCACCGTCTTGCCTTGAGTCAAATGCGAGGTGGCTTTAGCAAAGAATTGACAACTCTACGTGAGAAACTGCTGAACTTCACTTCAATGATTGAACTGGAGCTGGACTTCAGTGAAGAAGATGTAGAGTTTGCGGACCGTTCCGCCCTACGCCGACTGGCTGACGAGATAGAAGAAGTCATTGCACGTCTGGCCAATTCGTTCAGTGTAGGGAATGTCATAAAAAATGGTGTACCGGTAGCTATTATCGGAGAAACCAATGCAGGAAAATCAACTCTACTGAATGTCCTGCTGAATGAAGACAAGGCTATTGTAAGCGATATTCACGGCACTACACGGGATGTCATCGAGGATACTGTGAATATAGGTGGTATCACTTTCCGTTTTATCGATACAGCCGGTATCCGGGAGACCAGTGATACGATCGAAAGCCTGGGTATCGAACGGACTTTTCAAAAACTCGATCAGGCAGAGATTGTACTGTGGATGATTGATTCGGCTGACGCAATTTCACAGTTAACACTGCTCTCCGATAAGATTCTTCCTCGTTGTGAACACAAACAATTGATTTTAGTCTTTAATAAGGTAGAACTGATAAATGAAACTCAGAAAAACGAACTTGCCTCACAATTTTCTGAGCATATAGGTTCGGAAATAGAATCTATTTTTATTTCTGCGAAACAACGTTTGCACACGGATGAACTCCAACAGAGACTCGTAGCAGCCGCTCATTTACCAACAGTCACCCAGAATGATGTCATTGTAACAAACGTCCGCCATTACGAAGCACTAACACGTGCGCTGGATGCAATTCACCGGGTACAAGAAGGATTGGACGCAAATATCTCCGGAGATTTTCTTTCACAAGACATACGCGAATGTATTTTCCATTTATCCGATATAGCAGGGGAAGTGACAAATGATATGGTGCTGCAAAATATATTTGCGCATTTCTGCATCGGTAAATAGCTAACTTCTTGATTATCAGGCAGTTGCAATTATAAACAGTCTAAAATACTGACTAAAAACGACTTAAACATGGCAAAATAATAGTTTTTGGAAAAGTATTTTCTTTTGTTATGCCTATTTTTTCAACATTTTTGTCCCCCGTTTGTCCCTCAAGCCACATACGGGGGACAAATTTACGTCCCTCTATGTAATTTGAGTACGTTTCACTATAAAATCTATCTAAATCATAGATAATTATTGCTTTATACAGATACCCTCAATCTCTTAGTCTCTAAAATATCAAATACTATAACCACTGATAACCAGATATATACATATAAACAAATACGGAATTAGAATTACATCAGATGAGATTTTGTTCGAAATGTTTGAAAAGTATTTTATCTTATTCCTTCATGCATCAGAAGGTTTATTAAATTACCTAGAAAGATTAACGCAAGGACATTAGATTTGATTCTTATTAAAAAGCACAAGTCCCCTTTTCCATCCCCTTACTCTTAAAGAACATAACATAGTAAGTAAAATCGAAATATAAAGGATATTTTTCGCAAAAAACGAGTAAGCTATTAGCAATCAATAAGAATGTAATAGTGCATGGACCTATTACCATATAATTCATTCTTGCAATATATTTAAGAAAGACATTGGTATAGTTTATTAATTATATTTGCAATAACATACTCACCCCGCTTCCCATAAGAACAGCGCGCTCAGGGTGAGTCTTTTATTTTCTATGTTACGAATTACAACATATGTAACCTTCCTGGCCATATGCATTTCTTTCAAGATGAATTAAAGCTATCAATTGCTGTAACTCGAATACACCTGACTTGACATCTTTGAAATGGCTATACTGTTCATCATATCTATTCTTGGAACCTGACTGCTATCTGGACTCAATATCATCAGGAATTAAATATTAAGAACGTTCCTTGCCTAGATACTGATGAAACTCAAAGAGAAATATATTGATTCTAGCCAAATCAAATTCTCCGAAAAGGAGAAAGTAATTGGGATAGAACACAGCTATCTTCTAAGATCACAAGATGGTGGATAAATCTGAAATAAGCATACACATTCCACTCATTTTCCATTTATTATGTGAGTTAGCAATGATCCGACTCTATATAAGTTTCCACTTCACAATTATGCGTCATCCACCATTCATCTTATCTCCTGCTCCTATATGTAATAATCCCTAATCAGATATGCGATAGCAGAACCATTTGATATTAAACCATTTAGGACTTCCACATAAGCGACTCTTAAAGCATCATCTCTACGAATGGCATCCCGTGTCTTTGCATCATCATATAAATCCTCAACGGCATTTTGCCATCGTATCATCAAACGCCTATCTCTTGATGATTGACGAAGAATAGCTTTATCTATATGTCTTAAGCAATCAGGCATAAGCCACCTAAAACCAATCTTGCAAACAAGCCAAGGCAGGTAAGAAACGCCCTCTTGAGGTAGTATATGCAAAAGTTTATAGATATGTTCATTCGCGCCATTAACGATTTCCCAATTTTCAAGCAAACTGGGTTTCATCACATCAAAACTAAGCATGAGCGAAGGAAGAACTTCCATCGCATTATTCTTCTTATACCACTCAAACATAATCTCCCACAACTGCCAGAAAGAATCTTTATTCGCTGGAGTGACCATATAGCAATAGTGGTTGAATATTGAACCTATCGGACTCTCACGCCTGTCATAATGATACCTAGTCTGTTTCAGACTTGACACCAACCATATTTCTTCTATAAACTTACATCTCTTCTGGGGCTTCGCAACCATATATGCAGCACAGAACTCCTCTATTCGCATATCTGGCATTTTCACGACGTATCGATCAGACATTTTATCCGTCAAAGCATCCATGAATTGTTTACAATAGATAAATGCCATCTCGTCTATAATCGTATCCTCTATATCTGTAGGAATCAGTTTGCAAACATGCGCGAATTTATCAATATCGTTTCGTTTACTTTCAGTATTGTGAATATATTGCAAGATGATCTTCTCTGCTAATTCTTTATGATTAAGCCAGATCAACGACTTGAAAGAGTTCTCAAAACGAGTAAACAAAGAGTCATTATCATCTATAGCATCAATTAATCCCCATATTACTTGCAACAAGTTCTCATCATCAGGCAGACGGTCAAGTAAATATACAAGCCCATCAGAGCTATATTCCGTGTACGGCTGAAACATTCTAGATACCGCAAATCCATAGGTCTCTTGAACAATGATTTCATAGCACCATGCTCGTTCTTCTTTGTTCAGATTTTCCCAATGTTTCTTTACACCTAACGCTGCAACCAGTCCTTTTGCTACAAACACACTATCTTGGTCTTTATGTAAGCAATATGCTTCACGCCATTCATCAATAACCTGTTCAGAATCCTCATCGTAGCGTGTTCTGGAGAGGTTACCCACCGATAGTATCTTATTAAATTGGTTGCTAAACGCCTCATTTTGAGCTGCCTCCTCTTTTATATCCTCGGAAGGACTTCCTTGTAAAATGACCCCCTTATCCGTCTTGCCTATAATTTCATACTGAGCTATATCCATACGACCGGCTGATACTTTCTCCAAATAAGTAGTGGCCGTTTCTTTCAGATGCTTGACAAGTTTTCTAAACTCGTCAGCAAAACCCTTGGTCATGGACATTCTTAGGATCATACCTTCTAAATCCTGTTTTCTATGTGCTAATTTATAGCTATCAGCCACCTCTTTTTGAACATTCTTGGATGCATAGGGGCTTATAGTGGGTGACATTAATTCAGCGCTTAATCTAGTTTTATCCCATAATATAAAATCTCGGCAACTGTAGATAGGCATAGCTTTCATACCGACAAATATCGGAAATCTTGTAGCGACACTGGCTAATACTCCCCAAGCACTTACATTGTAACACTTTTTGTAAACAATATCAAATACAGTCAAAAGCCTCTCCCTAGAAAGAGCATACTTAGCACTATCATTATTGTTTTTGATGGAGTCCATCATCCACTTCTCAAATGTCATCAAAAGGCTTTCTCTCACGTGTGATTGGTAATTGTTTCCTCTGTACTCGCGCCACATATAGTCATTGCCTAAAAGGGTTATTTCATTACCATCCACTACAACTTTTATTTTCTCTAATTCCTGTGTATGACTGCATTTGAGCTTCTCTATATCATAGTTAAGAATTTCACAAAGGAATTCTATTGCATCTTCTGGGTGAGAATAGAAGAAGCATTTGAAAGAAGTCGTCAATCCGCTGGATTGATGAATCATAGGATAGTAATCGTGTACGATTCCTTCATCATCAAGCCATTCCTGCCTAATTAGAGCTTTATATATATCGGGATATGTATTAATAAAGCCTAGTGTTTCTATACCTTCGCTGAGCAAAAGAAACTCTTTAATAACTTTGTACTTATAAGAATTTGCTTCTAACGCCTTTTCAACCCACATCTTAATCAGTTCTGGATTCTCATTCATCCATTTGAAAAGAAGGCGTATTACATTCTTGTCTGGTTCCTCAAGTATTCTATCATCAGCAAGAGTCTGATTTACGTCATCAGCTAATATGGAAAAGACATATTTTTTTAAATTAGGGGCATCCTTCTCAGAAAGACTGACATGCTCGCATTGCAGTAACAATGGTATCAAATTGCTTCTATATGCGTTGAAGGCCTCTCTATTCTCATAGAGGAATGTAACAAAGGTATACCATCCCTTCCCAGACGGGAGCATATAATATGAATTTCTTAACTTTGCGCCTTCCTCAATCATCCTATGTTTTGTAAAAAACTCTTTAGCACTCCAGTCCACTTTTCGGAACATGTACGATAATGCGACTGACAATCTCCCTAATAGCAAATTATTGTCTTTTAAAAGAAGGTCTTTTATTGAAGCGAGGAATGATGCTCTCTTATCAGAAATAAGGATAGCATAGAATAAGGCATCATAGAACGCATCGTCCAAGCGGAGCGAAAGACTCTCTCTAATAAAAGCATCAAGATTTCGATCTTCCTCAGAGATATGTGTCTCAATATACTGGCGGAACATGTTTCTTGACGCAATGTTCGAATCTATGTTCTGGTAGAACTGAGCAAGACTTATTTCACCTGTTTCAACCTCACGATAATTATTATCAATATAGCAACATAAGCCCCAATCAGTAAATATATCATGTCCGGGGCGTAATAGGCCTTGCTCTGGCTGTCCAACAAGAATATCATCATCAACAAGTGACTTTACAGCATCCGTCATCTCACATTTCACCAAATTCATACCTATTTTAGATGTTCTTCTTGCCACATCAATAAGAGATTCTATGCGCTGAGTAATCAATTGCATTTCATGTTTCTTTCCTGATACAATTTGTCGGCAAAGTCTATCTTTGAATTCACTTTCTTTTAAAGTACCTGCATTTGCTATAGTTGCAATGGAACAAGCAGTATTCAGATAGAATGGGTTTCTTAGGATATGTCGAGTCTTATCTGTTGAACAGTATGGTCGAATTTGAGGAATACCCCTTTCCACTTCCATCAATTCGTCTTCACTAAGAAGCCCGATATCTATAACGTAGTCATCTGTGATAATAATCCCATTACATGCCAGGCACAACCTAAATTGGTCAAGAGAATTTTTCCGAATTGTGAAGACTATTTTTACTTCATGATTTTCTTTCAGAAGATTTTCTAAGAATAATACTGCTGTATCAGTATTGCCATTCAGCATTCGTTCAGCACTTTCCACGAGTAACACCTTACCTCCATCTCCCCATATGGGTGATTTAAAAAGTTCAGGAAGTCTGCTTGTTATATTCCAATTTGCCAGTATCTCTGATTCTTTTGATTCATCAAGGTCATCACCCAACACCGCCACAGAACGATATTTATTATTTGCTAACACTTCTTTAGCAAGTGCTGATTTACCTATACCAGCTTCACCGGTAATGATAACGATATTGCCTTTGTCTAAAGAAGAAGTTATCTGATCTTTATATTCTTGACGAGATAGCTGTATCTTTCCAACAATCTTATTTTTGATGCGTTTAAGAACGAATTCAGTGTTATCAATCAGTTTATTGTATTGATCAATAATCTGTTGTCGCAATTCAATCGGGATTAGAGGTATCTCAGCCCAACCTTCACCTTTAATGACCTCATTAATTTTTTGCAACTTCCAACCAATAAATAGGTTTCTCTCTTCCTCAACCCTATGAATAATGCCAACGAGGTATTTTTCTCCATTGGAATCAACAAATACGCCAGAGCCGGAGAAGCCGCTTTCCATATACTGCATTTCCATTCCGTCTTTTCGCTCCTCGCCTAGTTTAACATAGAGCTCATTACCCACCTCGCTCTCTTGTGAAATATAACAGTTGTTTTCTATCCTAAGTTTATGGTCGATTGCATTTGACGGGAAACCATCTATCTCACACGGGTAGCCAGAACCTTCAAACGTAGCACACTTCACATTGGCAGCTATTGCCATGGCAATATCCTCAGAAAGTTTCATTACACAAATGTCAAATTCCTCGGTTGGCGAAATTGCCATTTCTGTAGGGATGACTTCATTCTCTTTGCCATCAATATCTGTAATAACAACGGCTTTTTCCCTCGGATGTTTATCGCACACGTGAGCCGCTGTAAGCAGATAATAACACTCATTATGTTTGACCAACACAGCACTACCTGTGTCGTTAGCTTTAAGCTTAACTGTAAAGTCGTAGTTCTTATTCATATTACTCAAAAGTGAAGTTGGCATCATAAACAACGTTTAGATTCCCACAATCATCGTTTGCAAAAATCTCCTTTAGTTTTAAGTTCATCTGGGTGAAATGCAATTCACAACCCATCGGGTTTGCGGCAATCAATCTAGCTATAGTTTCTTTGTCAGGTAGATGATATCTATTTGCACCATTGCCAGAGATAACATATTTGGGACAGATAATGTCTTTCAAGAAAACGAATGAGCTATTCCTACTGCTACCATGATGGGGAATATGCATAAGGTCAAACTTAAAGTTCCCATCCTTCAACATATTTGCATTCTTCAAGTCATCAGACAAAAGAGATGAACATGAATCAGCAGAAAACAGAAGGTTATAACCGTGATAGCTTAATACAAAAGCAATACTACTATTATTTTTCACTTCATTGTCTTCCTCGTACTGCATCAGATCGAAGTCCTTAAATTTTTTGTTATAATCCCAGTCTACGCCTTTAATAAGTCCATCTGCTGTTTGAGCGACATCTTTGAATTCCTTGTCATTCCACCATTCTATATAGCGTTTCATTGCATTCTCGTCTGGTGCAACCACGGTTATTGTGACATCAGATAAAGTAGAAGTATGCCCTGCAAGTATATCCTGCTTAACACTTACATGCTTTTCCCTAAGTAAGTCGCGCAATTTTTTTCCACCATGGTAGCCTATAGTTCCCGTTCTCTTTATTTCATAGTCACCTTTTCCACCATAATTCATCCAGACCTCTTTTAACTGTTCATGGTGAGTTTCGAAGAAATCGGTGTCGTTGATAAAATTATAGAGCCCTCCTATATGGTCATTATCAATATGAGTTATTATCCACAGATCTATCGATTCCCCCATACTGAATAAGAATTCAAGTTCCTTCTTTAATCTGTCGGTATAGCAGAACTTCCGTGAATTAATATTACCACCATCCACAAATATATTATGCACACTGCCATCGTCACCCATAAAACGGATGATAATGGCATCATAATATTGCATAGGTGTATATTTTACAGATAACATAACAATAAACTTTCGTATTTAATGTAAAAGGATTGAATTTAGGTTCAATCCTTTTACATCCTTTTTTTGAAAAATAGTCACTATTTCAAACTAATCCTTTAATGAGAGTTTTCAACTTTAGATATACTATCTTCATATTTAATAGCATAATCCATTAATTCTGTTATTTTTTTCATTGGCATCACTTTAATAGTATCATCGTTTTCATTAACTCTAATTGCCATACCTATCAATTGGTAAGCATTATTAAAAACAGGTCCACCACTTAAACCAGCCCAATGCTGATAAACGACTTTATTAGGATAGCTTAATATATAACAACCCTCATCATCAAATTCTTTAAATTTCAAATCAAAATGAATAACATTACTTCTCTCAAGTCTTATACCATCCGTTATATCCCATTTTACGCACCCTTCAATTAAACAATAATCTGATTCCTTCAATTCTGATATACACTCAGAATTAAGTATTATTTTCTCTTTTCCTGCAGCGACCTCAAAATTAAGATCTGGAACTCGAATTTCATGGGTTAAAAATGGAATTTTAAATGAATTTGAAAGAATACTAAAAGTTACATCTTGCATATCAGGGATTTCAAATGACAATTCATCTCTTATGTCAATCTTATCAAAAGAGAACAACCCTCCTATTGGAGTAAGCGCCGTCGCTAATTCCTTTGTACTATTTTTATTATTTATAACCCAAAGAAAATCGTCTTTTCCTAAACGTAATCCTTCTTCGAAATCATCAATATGAGCGACATGGTCTGCTGTAATAAAAAAAAGCTTATTACGATACTGTAAAAAAAAAACCACTACCATAACCTTTAATATCCTCAGCACTAGCATCAGAGCTTACAAGTACCTGTTGAGTCGCTAACCAAGCAAATTCAAATACAGAATTCATATATCTCTCAATTAAATAACATATTGCAAATGTACTAAAAATCTTTATGTATATTCCACTATCTTGCGATATATATTAGTTGCACACAAATAGATACAGATAAATAACTAGATATACAAAAAACAAACTAAACTTAATCCATATGCTGAAGAAAAAAAGAGGGACAAAGAGAAAATCTAGAATTCTAAATCACGAAGGACAAAGGAACATATTGCTCTAAAACCATAAATCAGCAGAAATGAAATTGTATTAGTGTTTTCTTTGCAGATTGTCTCATTTTTTTGTCTCTTGTTTGTCCTCCAGCATAAAAAATGCAAAAGCTACACCTGATTATCAATATTTTATGAGTTTATAACACGTATTGCATCGTCCCTTTTCCATCTGTTCCGAGAAAAATATATTGTCTTTTAGCGAGCAAAACAGCCAGTATACATAGAGTTAATAATACATCTTTAGAAAACACTAACTTTACATACTAGAATGAACTATAGCAGTATCACATAATTTACTGCAATAATTTAACCCTATTTTATTCCTTCCTCATCCTTCATATCCATAAAATTTGCGTTAAAACGCTTAAGAATAGTTTCCTAAACTCTCCAGTTCATAAAATCATTATTTCATTTCTGACAGCAAATATCGCCCTCTACCACTGACTATGCAAGGCTGCCCTGTTAATAAACCAAGCGCAGACGGGAAACCGGCTAAATGCTTCTGTCTCCGCCATCCGGATACAATGTCGCTTGACGATTATACGCTTTGTCATATATTCGATAATGAGAAAAGAGGGAAAAAGCCCTTGTGGATAAATCTTGAAGAACAGGATCAAACAGAAAGAACATCATTCAATCATATTATTGCGATACATAATCCGCAAATTATCGGCACTATTTCAAATTTGTGCCGATAATTTGTTACATTTACGACTTAATAACAGATATGAGTAACGAAATAACATCAGCCATACTAAATTTTGCCGAAAAGCATCATGACTTTAATATAGAAGATTTGTCTGAGTGTCTCTGCAAAAGCATGGACATCAACAGATCTTCCCTGCTGTGGCATTTGTTTAAACTCGTAAACAGCAACGTACTTATCAGAACCGGACGAGGAATGTATGCCAAAGTGACGAAACCGATATTCTCGCCCCAACCTGCAGACGATATAATAGAGGTATTCAATCTGTTGCAGTCCAATTTCCCGTTTGCCAAGTTTTGTATCTACCAAGGTGAAATCATTTCACTCCTACAACACCATCTTTCATCCAACCGCATTATTTATGTGGAAACGGAGAGGGATTCAGCTGAAACCATTTTTGATTTTCTGAAAGGCGAAGGCCGACCGGTTTTTCTGCGTCCCACTAAAGATATAGTATATCGCTATGGATATGGATAGCAGGACCATCTTCGTGAAGAACCTTGTTTCAGAAGCTCCGTTGCAGGAAGTATCCGGCATTCCAATGCCCACATTGGAAAAGCTTCTGGTTGATATTCTGAGAGATTCTGATTTCTTCTATCTGCAAGGGAGTGAAAGCGAACGTTTCATAGAGAATGCCTTCAAAATGTATTCCGTTAATCGTAGTCGACTTTTCAGATATTCCAGCAGAAGAAAAGTCAAAGAAGAATTATTGTCCATACTGAATAACTTGAATTTGCAACGATAAAAAAATGTTTTACGAAAGAATGGATTGACCAAATGGTCACTGCACTGCATTACAATGACAAGAAGCTGATTGAAAAGTCATCCGTGCATTGTCATTGCTTGAGATGTCGGTCAAAGCAGAAGCCCTCTGATTTTCAAGGCACATTCTCAATGCTGACAATCGGCAGGTCTGTCCATCGCCTGTTCATAGACATTGATGTAATCTATCCTCCTGGAGCAAACATAGAAATAAGATTATCCGAGAAATCCATAGATTTCGGTTTCATCGAACTGGAGCTTGTAAAACGTAAACAGAGAAATGATGCAAATATCCTCAAGAGCCACTCCAAGTTCTTCTATAAAATAGCATACCGGAATAATACGGCCCCCCAGTCTTTTATTCTGCAGCTTAATTATTTCCCTAAAAACAATATTTTTTGCGCAAATGGAAAGCGGATTTTTCTAATGACCGATTTGGAATAAAGCGACCTGCATAATAAACCAAACGCGGACAGGGAATCGGCCGAATCGGTTCTGCTTCCGCCATCCGAATGCAATGTCACTTGGCGATTTGCACTTTGTCTTATTTTGCCGACCCTAAAGCAGGAAAATCCAGCCCCAATGGAAACTGGTAACGACAAACCATGCAACAGAAACATCCACAAAAATTTGTCGGAATGAAATAATTGTTGTACTTTTACAACATTAGACCCCCCAAAGCCTCTCAACGATGCTCAAATCTGGGGGGCGTTTTATTTTTATACCCTATGGGCATTCAATCTGACAAGGTCTATACATACCCCATTGAGATTGCCATCCTGCAGAAAAACAGAAGTTGGGACGTTAGGGACTCCCAACGGACGGAGCATTATATCCGAAATATTGGCTATTAGAGGCTTGGCGGCTATCTGTGTCCCATGCTGCAGGCCCAAGGAGGTTCATCGATACAAGGCAGACAGCTCCTTTCAAGACGCACTTAACTCATATCGTTTCGATAAGAAATTGCGATTGTTTCTCTTTAACGATATAGAGAAAGTAGAGATTGCCTTGCGCAGCGCATTGACAAACATCGTGACGAGGAAACTGGCAATATCTCCTGGATGACAGATGGCAGCTTGTTTGTGAATGCTGACAATTTCAACCGAACCATGACATTGGTTGACAAGGAACTGAAAAGCTCAAAGGAGGAGTCCATCCTGCACTTCAAAAGAGAATATAAAAGGTCACTTGCAACAGCAATTGGCAGATTTTCCGATGATAGACATCAAGGTTATGGTTTACCTACGAGCTGCCAAGAAGAACCGCCGTGGAAAGAATAGCCCCATAGACTGAACATATATGTTCCATTATTCCGCCTGCATTTTGCGAATAACCGTAAGAGACAGACGGATTTTCTTTTTGTGTATATCAAGACAGTATATGAAATATTCATATAGGTTAGTCTTCTGCCTTAGTTCCTACATACTTGTACGAAGTTCCTCTTCATTGGAAGACAGAAGTATCACATTAATAATCCGAGGATACAATGCCCTAGCTTTATCGCTATATCGGCAAAATATCTGCCCTATTAGTGAGCAATACTGAGATTTTCTGCGCAGACTGGCCTGCCTCCAACAATCTGCATCTTCTGATCCAACTTTCTTGGCAACTTTGTACCTATTGTTATTTTCGATACTGCTCAATATATCATATAATATGCAAATACAGCAATTATATCTTACTTTATGATATATTGATGGATAAATATTAAATTCAAAACTAATTCTTCTGATATAAATTACTACAATTCATACTTGAATAAACATTATCTAAGAAGGTATATTCAAAGTATTCGATATTCTATTAATTACAAGTATTTCATACATTTTACGCAGTGGAGTGCGTATTTTTACGCAGTCAACAGAAAACTCAGAAGGAATTACAAAAATTAATTATGGCTGGCGAAAAGAGAATAAGTCAAAAGAAAATATTGGCATACAGAAAGATTACTCACCTCTAAGGTTGATATCAGTTTCCAGCCAAAATATACAAGTATCTATCTTTTTTTGGAAAGCAAAATAGTTTGGTTTAGAACTTTGATAGATATACAATAAACAAGACTAAACTTATATCTATAAGAGGCGGCGAAAGAAAAGAGGTATAAAGAGCAAATACATCGCTTCAAAACATGTGGGACACGAGGGACAAAGGAGATTTAATAGGCTCCTTAATCACGTTTTTCAAAAATGAAATTGTATTAGTGTTTTCTTTGCAGATTGTCTCCATTTTTTTGTCCCTCGTTTGTCCCCCAGCATGAAAAATTGCTAAAATCATATTTGATTATCAACATGTTATGAGTTTATAACATATATTGCATCGGAAAGTAGGTAGTGATTACCAACGATTAGCATACATTACTATTGATTAATAAGGCGTTGAGGTTCAACGCCTTTCTTTTTGCACCTATCATTGATATTAGTCATTGATAGTGCATTTTCAGCTCATTTTTGTACCGTATTTGGGCCTCGGAGGGATGCAACCGAAAACGTATTGGAAAGGTGATAGAGAAACTTTACGCCATTTTACACGGTTTTACGGGAATTTACAGAAATAACAGAGAAATAATACGAATTAAAATGAGTAGCAACATTGACATTAAGAAAATCTGTAGCTGGTGCGGTGCTGAATTTATCGCCCACAAGACTACAACTACATGCTGTTCGCACAGGTGTGCTAATGCACTGTACAAAAAGAGAAAGAGAGATGAGGTAATCAAGACTAACAATCAGTTTACTGAGAAAATAGTTATCGAAAAGCCCATTGAAAAGATAAAGGATAAGCCTTTTCTCACTATCACAGAAGCTGCTGTTTATCTGGGAGTCACTCGCCCAACTTTATACAGCTATCTAAAGAATGGTGAATTAAAAGCCTCTCGTTTGGGCTGTAAATATCTACTGCGAAAAGACTATATTGACGGGCTATTCAACCGCCCGACAGAATTTCGTATCCAATCAAAGGAACGTGCTCCTATCACCGAGTTCTACACCACAGCCGAAGTCAAAGAGAAATACAATGTAGTCGATTCATGGATCTTTGTTGTAGCCAAGAAGCACAATATACCCAGAACCTTCAATCATGGCAAGACCTATTGGAGTAAAAAACACATCGATAACTATTTCTCGAAGAAAGCTGCTAATCCGGAAATAACCGAATGGTACACCGTGCAGGAGATTCAAGATAAATTCGATATGACATTAGCAGCTATCTATACGCTTGCCTCAAAGAATGCCATTCCCAAAAAGAAAGAGGGCATCATGGTTTGGTACTCTAAAAAGCATTTTGATATAGCCAAAGGTACAGCCCAGCCCGAAGAACCGCAATACTACACGGTAGCAGAAGCGATGGCAAAATTCAATCTCACCCGAGACCAGCTTTATCATTACGCCAAATATCACAATATTCCCAGAGTGAAAGTCGGCAAATACGTCAAGATCTCCCGACCTGAACTTGATAAATTGTTGGGTGATCCGAATATAAAATAAGTTATTCAGCGGTGACGGTAGTCACCATACTATCACCGCTTTTCTTTGCAATCAAAAAACAAGTATAAACATTTAAAGAACAATCGTATGACACACACATGTACCAAAGTCACAGTACGCCAAAGAGCTATCCGTAACGACAAAATTTCTCTCTACCTTGATTATTATCCGGCAATTCGCCATCCCGAAACCATGATTATGAGCCGTCGGGAGTACCTTGGCATTTACATCTACGCCCATCCCAAAAATGAGATGGAGCGTGAGTTCAACAACGATATGCTGAACAAAGCCGAAGCCATCCGCTGTATCCGTGTGCAGTCACTAATCAACGAAGAGTTCGGTTTCTTAGACAAACACAAAATGAAAGCCGACTTCCTCGCTTACTTTGCCAAGATGATGAAGAGTAAAGATCAAAAATGGAAAGTAGTCTATGCCCACTTCCATAACTTCGTACAGGGCAAATGCACCTTTGGTGAAGTGAATGTGGATCTCTGTAAACGCTTTCGGACTTACCTATTAAATGCCAAACAGCTAAAACACACCGAACATAAAGTATCGCTCAACTCCGCAGCAGGCTACTATTCCACATTCAGAGGTTTGTTAAAAATCGCTTATCGTGATAAGTTGCTCCGTGAGAACATCAATGACTTTTTAGAGAAGATTGAGTATGAGGACGTAAAGAAAGAGTATCTCACATTAGACGAAGTGAAACAATTAGCAGCCACACCCTGCGACATCCCTGTTCTAAAAACGGCCTCTCTGTTCTCCTGTCTAACAGGACTTCGTATCAGTGACATTATGAACCTGCAATGGTCAGACTTCGGTATTGCCCCCGATCAAGGCTACTGCATTCGCATCCGTACTCAAAAGACTAAAACCGAAGCCACACTCCCCATCAGCCACGAGGCTTTTGAACTATGCGGAGAGGTCAGAACGGGTAAAGTCTTTAAGGGGCTTAGTCGAAGCATGATAAATTATCCATTGAAAAACTGGCTAAAGCAAGCTAAGATATTGAAACATATCACATTTCATTGTTTTCGACACTCGTATGCCACCCTCCAAATTGCCGCAGGGACAGATATTTATACCGTCAGCAAGATGCTCACTCACCGCAATGTGTCAACTACACAAATATACGCAGAGCTGGTGAGTGAAAAGAAACGTGAGTCGGCAAATAAAATCTCACTGAAATAAAATATAAGTCATCAACATATCATATAATAAATAAATAGCATTATATTTGCATATTATATGATATGTTGCAGTTATGGCAAAGAACACAATGGGTACTAAGTTACCTCGGAAATTAGAGCAAAAAATGGAAATTGTAGGTGAGCAAATCAAATTAGCACGCCTACGTCGTAATTTGAGTGTAGCACAGGTGGCTGAACGAGCTACCTGCTCACCTCTCACGGTATCACGCATCGAAAAGGGTGTGCCTACCGTTGCCATAGGTATCTATCTTCGTGTGCTTTACGCTCTGCAACTGGATGAAGATATTCTCTGGCTTGCCAAAGAGGACAAATTAGGAAAATCACTACAAGATTTGACCTTAAAGAATCGTGAGCGTGCATCTAAAAAGGAATAAACAATGAAAAAGCTGCTGGTATATGCCGACTTTGATTGGCTGAAAGATATTGAACTTATCGGAGAGCTAAGCTATGAATCCCTTCGTGGTTCAGATAGTTACGCTTTCAAATTCGATGATGAATGGCTGAAGCGATATGGCAACCTATTTATTAGTGCAGACCTGAATAACTACAAAGGACTGCAATACACACAACCTGAGAAAGATATTTTCGGATGCTTCTCCGATGCCTTGCCCGACCGCTGGGGACGTACTCTACTCAATCGTAGAGAGCAGATCTTGGCTTCCGAAGAGAAACGTCCTATCCGCCGCTTATCCTCATTTGATTATCTACTGGGAATTGATGATTCATCTCGCATGGGAGGATTTCGGTTTAAAGAAACAACCAATGGCGATTTTATCAACTCAAGCAATACGCTACGCATACCACCATTAACCAGCATCCGTGAATTGATTCATGCCAGTGGGGAGGTTGAAAAAAGCGAAGAGGAAAACAAACTACCTGATAAGAAGTGGCTCACTCAATTAGTACAACCCGGCTCGTCATTAGGTGGAGCCAGACCGAAAGCCAGCGTAGTCGATACGGATAAAGTGTTATATGTTGCCAAATTTCCCTCTCGCAAAGATGATTACAACGCAGGGCTTTGGGAACACTTCTGCCATCTATTGGCTAAGAAAGCAGAGATCAATGCAGCATCTACACAAGTAATTTCCACAAGCGACAAGTACCACACACTCTTATCACGTCGTTTTGATAGAACTGATGACGGCAAGCGAATACATTTTGCCTCGGCCATGACATTACTTGGACTCGCGGACGGTGCTAACGCAAGCACCGGAAACGGCTACTTAGATATGGTGGACTTCATACTTCAAAATTGTACAGAGGTAAACAAGAACCTTCAGGAGCTATACCGTCGTATAGCTTTTAACATTTGCATCGGTAACTCCGATGATCACTTCCGCAATCACGGTTTTCTGCTCACATCTAAAGGTTGGACACTATCCCCTGCTTACGATATGAATCCAACGCTGAATGAATACCAAAGTCTGCTTATTTCTAACTCTTCCAACAAAGCAGATTTAGCAATTCTATTAGATGCTTGTGAAGATTATATGCTACCTCAAGACGTAGCCACAAAAATTATCACTGAAGTTGTAACAGCCGTAAGAGATTGGAAAATATTGGCTACCAAATTAGGAATAGCGAACAGCGAAATGGAGTTATTTGGAAGTACCTTTAGTAATAAGATTAAAGAGTACATCTAATTCTTTGGCAAAACGAATAGTTATTTATCCCACAAGGTGGACAAACGCTGCCATATCAACGCCAAATGCGGACAATTGCACAAACATTTTGGAATCAATAAGTTATTAGTATATATTTGCGCACAAATGATAACTATTGATTAATATGACAGCTAAGAAAACCGACTACATTATTATATATTCTTTCTTATGTGCATCAATATTGAGTATTGCTGTGATAGCTCGTATGTTTGCAGTAACAGAACTCAAAATGGATGAGTTCTCAGGTCTTATGGTCTTTTTCGTGACTTGCCTTTTGCTTGGTGGCTTCTATTTTAGTTTCCAATCCATATTGAATGATTGTCTTTTGCCTGTGGTAGAACGGGTTTTCAGAAAGAAACACCCACACTTAGAGCCTGAAATTGTAGTAGAACCGTTTGTAGAAACACCACAAGAACAAGAGCAGGAGGAGCCTGCCGTGCTTAACTATGGAGAATATAAACAAGCCGCACAACATAAATTTGCGCAAGAGCAGGCACAAACTTTGGAAAAGGTTCTATCCTATACGGGACAAGAGATGGCATTGTATATGACCGAGAAAGATTTGCAACAGCTTTGCGAGCATATCCGTGCTTTTCAATTCGCAACAGAACAAGAGTGCGAACAGATAAAAACACCCGTTACCGTTGATGCCAAACTAAAATCTATTGACCTGATGCACTTCGGTTGGAATATTGGTAACCAATTCAAGAAATCGGGCATTGAGACGGCAACTTTCATCAAGTACATTTTCGCCAAAGAGTTGAAAGATAGCGAAATTTCAACTATCAAGCGAAAACTTAGAGCAGAGGGAACGTGTAGGATAAAACTTACAGAGAAGCTATCTGCCAATGTTCGAGACTTTTAGACTATATTTGCAGAAGATTATCAATCAAAAAATAGAAAAAAATGAATATAATCTTACTTTCAGTACTGATAGGTATTGTTGTAGGAGCAATAGACGCTCTTCCTATGATTCTCAAAAAATTGCCAAAGCGTGCTATCGTTTCAGCATTCTTGCAATATCTATTTGTCTCGGTAATAATCATCAATATTGACTTGCCTAATGTCGTTTGGTGGATTGAGGGTGGGCTAATAGCGCTTATGATGGCTATTCCAATCATAATAATCATTGCTGAAACAGATAAAAAATCAGTTCCTATAATCTTGGCAAATGCTGTTGTGTTGGGTACGCTAATAGCTTTGGCTGGACACTTTCTAAAGTAAATCTTCACATTTATAGATACTCAAGGCGATCACATTGCGTGGTCGCCTTTTTTGTGCCATAACCTATTGGTATATAACAATAATCACCACTGATAAGTTATTGATCAGTTATATCTTGGTGACTAATTTCACCATAAAATCACCAGTTTTCTTTGCACACGAACTATTAAAATCAAAAGTTTATGTGTAAACAAGAAATCACTTTTGATAAGTTACCGCAGGCGATAACTTATCTGACCGAACAGGTCGCAGAGTTAAAACAATTGGTATCAGAGCTTCAGCCACCGCAATCTGAAAAGCATCTGCTGGTTGGCATTGATGATGCTTGCCGTATTATTCAAAAAGCCAAACCTACCGTCTATGCCCTTGTGCGTAAAGGATTGCTACCTTCTTATAAAAAAGGGAAGCAGCTCTATTTTTATGAGGATGAATTACTGGCATGGATAGAAAACGGTCGGAAGAATACTTCAGAACAGAACTACGACCAGATGCTAGCCTCGATGCAAAACGGAGTACGTCGTAAACCGAAATCTGGTTTTAACCTTTAATCCGTCAGAATTATGGAAGAGAAATCAATAACTCCCGAAGGAATTATCAATCAAGCAATGGGAATGAATATGTCTTTTGCAGGCGCAGAATTTCCGGTTGAGATATTTCCATCCAAAATTCAGCGGATTATACACGAGGTGTATGAGTGTCAAAGTTATCCCATCGATTACACGGCTGCTTCTATCCTGACTGCCATTGCAGCAGGAATAGGCAATACCCACCTTGTCCAAATGAAACAAGGTTGGGTAGAGAGTGCCATTTTGTTTGTAGCATTGGTCGGCCGACCGGGTGCAAACAAAAGCCATCCCCTCAGCTTTGCCATGAAGCCCTTTATTAACTTCGACTATCAGCAAAATCTGGAATTTGGGAAGCTGTATGCTAAGTATGAGCAAGATATATCTATGAGTAAAAAAGAACGTCAGGATGCTGGTGCGGAGGAGTTTCCACAAGAACCAATCCGCAAACGCTTTCTGGTTTCGGACATTACACCCGAAGGGTTGAGTTATATCCATGCACAGAATAAGCGTGGACTTTGCCTCTGGTCGGACGAACTTTCGGCATGGTTTAAAAACTTCAACCGTTATAATAATGGTTCGGAAGAACAGTTCTGGCTGTCGGTATTCAGTGCCAAGACTGTTATTTCCGATAGAAAGAATGCTAAAAGCTCCGTTTTCATCACCCGTCCCTTCATTCCGGTAATCGGCACCATCCAGAAAAAGATTCTCAGCGATTTAGCTCATGGCGACCGTTCAAGCAACGGGTTTATCGACCGTATCCTGTTCATCATGCCCGCCATTCAGCAAAAGGCCCGATGGAACGAGAAAGATATTTCTCCCGATTTGGAAGTTCAATGGCATACACTACTAAATGGACTTATCAACATAGAGTGCTCATTTGACGAGAACAATGAAATTCAGCCTTCAATCGTAACCTTCAGCGAAGAGGCTCGCAGACTATTGTATAAATGGCAGCATAACCACGCAGACCTATGCGATAATCTCAGCAATGAAATGCTTTTAGGAATATATTGTAAACTGGAAATCTATATCATTCGCTTTTGCTTGGTGATACAGATAACCCGTTGGCTCTGCGGGGAGTGCGGCAAAGATCAGGTAGATACGGAAACCGTTCAACGAGCAATTCTGCTAACTGAATATTTCAAACAAACGGCTACCAGGGTGCAAAACCTAATGAATGAAACGGCTCTTACGGTTCAACAACAATCCATTCTATTTCAACTCCCGGAACTTTTCACCACTGCGCAAGGCATAGAAGTAGCAGGCTGTCAAGGAATGAAAGAACGGGCTTTCAAAGAATTTCTGAGTAAACACACAGGAAGTCTTTTCCAAAAAGACCGTCACGGAGAATACAGAAAAGTATAACCGCATTATCCACACTATCCACATTTTGAGAAACCAAAATGCAGAAAATGTCGAAAATGCACTAAAAAAAGAATCAATGACACACAGATTTATATTAGAACCATACAAAAGCATTGCCTCCCGACACACCTGTCCGGAGTGCAAGCACAAAAGATGTTTTTCCCGATATGTTGATACGGAAGGAACAATCTCCTTTCCCGAATACGTCGGGCGGTGCAACCGTGAACAGAAATGTAGTTACCACCTTACACCCAAAACATATTTTGAACAGAATCCAGAACAATGCGAACAGTCACAAGTGCGTGAACGTTTGTTCCGTCCGGCTCCACCTCCATCACCAACAAGCTATATAGACGGAACTCTAGTAGAACGGTCAATGAGTCATTACAAAGAAAACAAACTGTTCCAATTCCTATCGACTCAGTTTGGTGAGGATGAATCATTGCGACTAATGAAGCTTTATCAAGTAGGAACGGCCAACCATTGGCAGGGTTCAACGGTATTTTGGCAGACAGACACACACGGCAAAGTGCGCACAGGAAAAATTATGCTATATAACCCAGCAACTGGTAGGCGTATTAAAGAGCCTCACAATCATATCACATGGGTACACTCCATTCTTCATAAGGATGGCTTTAATCTGAAACAATGTTTCTTTGGCGAGCACCTATTGTCTAAAGAGAGTACAAAGTCCGTGGCCATTGTAGAAAGTGAGAAGAGTGCCCTTATCGCCAGTTCCTATCTGCCACAATATTTATGGATCGCTTCGGGTGGCAAGAATGGCTGTTTCCGTGAGGAGAATCTCAATATTCTCAAAGGCAGAAACGTCGTGCTCTTTCCCGACTTGGGAGCTACCGATGACTGGTCGACTCGAATTTCCACAATGCAACGAATGGGAATTACTGCTAAAATTTTCGATTATTTAGAAAAGAATGCCACTTCTGAACAGCGGAAAAATGGATTTGACATTGCCGATTTTCTATTGGAGATGAAGCAACCGCAAGCTATTTTACAAGCTATGATTGCAAAGAATCCAGCTCTCAATTTGCTGATAAAAGAGTTGAATTTAAAGCTCATCGAAGAACCTGTACGACCTATTTCCACCGCAAAGAGAAAAGGATTCAAGCTTTAAGTAAAATCATAGATTTTGAGATAGCAAGTTTATGTTTTGGGTGTCCCAAAACCTTGTCTTAATCCCGCTGGTCTACAAAATTGAATAAAAAAACAACGTATGAAAGTATATAATAAAGGTGGAAGACCCACCAAATCATTAATAGAAAAACGTACCTATCGGGTGAACCTAAAGATGAACACCGAGGAGTATTACACACTCAAAACCCGTGCATCGGAAGCAGGAGTTTCACCATGCGATTTTATCAGAGTTGTGATCCTAAAGGCTGAAATACGGCAACGACTTTCACCCGAATGGATGGAACATATTCGCAAACTGTCAGGCATGGCAAACAACCTGAATCAGATTGCACACAAAGCAAATGCGGCAGGTTATCCGGATGCTCGAATGGAATACCTGTACTTAGCCGACAAGATTGATCACCTGTTAAACCAGATACAACAATGATGGCAAAAATAGTAAAAGGAACAACCTTTGGCGGTGTAGTAAAATACATTCTCGACCCGGCGAAACAGACTAATTTATTGGATTCCGATGGTGTACGCCTAAAGAGTTTGGATTCTATTGTTCAGAGCTTCGAGGCTCAACGAGAGCTAAACCCACGAGTAAGCAAGCCTGTGGGACACATCTCGTTGGACTTCTCAGCACAAGACCGAGCCAAACTAACCGATGAAGTGATGACACAGATAGCACACGACTATATGAACCGAATGGGTATAGTAAGCACACAATACATTATTGGCAGGCATCACGATAAGGAGCACCCACATCTACATATCGCCTTTAATCGTGTGGATAACAACGGACGCACCATCTCCGACCAAAACGACCGCTTCCGCAGTGAAAAGATATGCAAAGAGCTGACCGCCAAGTACAAACTATACTTCGCAAGCGGTAAGGAGCAGGTAAAACAGCATCGTCTAAAAGAACCTGATAAAACCAAGTATGAGATTTACAACGCTCTGAAAACAACTGTTCCTCAATGTAGAAGCTGGCGAGAGTTATTGGAACGATTGAATTGTGAAGGCATCACTGTTGAATTTAAGATGAAAAGCGGAACCAATGAGCCACAAGGCATCAAGTTCAGCAAGAACGGCTATCATTTTAACGGCTCAAAGGTAGATCAACAGTTCAGCTTTTCAAAAATAGACTTTGCATTACAACGAAATGTTCATGCAGATCAGAAGCAAGAAGCAAACATCCAGCCAACATCACAGAAATCTCAACAGGGATTTACCTCTCCTGATTCTGATAGTTTGCTGAGTGGCATAGGTGGAGTATTTGATGGGATACTCACACCTAGTCCTGCTTACGATCCTGAAGAAGAAGCTTTCCGTCGCCAGATGCAACGGAAGAGAAAGAAAAAAGGAATAAAAAGATAACAATTTAAAACAAAAAAATATGGATATAAAAATTATCATTTCCATGTTCGAGGACTTAAAAAAGTTAACCTCAGAACAGTTTAGCAACCTTTCGAAGTTGGTTGAATCTCTGGCTAATGACAAATCCGATCAACCTGTACTACCAATTATACCGCAGGCGGACCTATCAGAATTAGAAAACCATGTGACTGAAACTAATGAACTTATCAAAGAAGGATTCCAGAAACAACAAGAACAATTACATGAATTTCAGCAGAAGTTAGAGAAACAGAAGGATAAACCCCTACCCGTTCAGAAGCATCTTCATTCCATAGAGTTAAAATCGTCAAAGGTAGTCATTACATTGGTCTCGCTTGGCGTAGCACTACTCTGTTCTATGAGTTATAACATCTATCAGTTCTCAGCAAACAGCCGTTTGAGTGATAATGATATTAAGTTCCGCTACATCAAAGCATTTGGTGAAATCACTCCTAAAAACCTGCTGGAGCTCGAAACCATCTTTGAGTACAAGCCTGATAAACAGAAACAACGCTCCCTGCGAAAGATGATTGAGGAGCACGAGCATCAAGTTGAGGAGCGAGCCAAAGAATTAGAGCAAGCCCGACTCAAAGAGGCACAAGCCGAACAACTGCGCCAAGAAGCAGATAAAATTAAACAAAAGAAATAGTTGGTCAATGAATTGAAAAGATGGGGAAAATAAAACTTCTTCATCTTTTCGTTATTATATAGCGGGATATTTCATATCTTTATAGCCAAATAAAAGAAAACATCAATATTTAATTGATATGAATCGAATAAAAGAAGTCCTTGAAGAGAAAGGCATCAAGCAAACATGGCTTGCGGAAAAGATTGGCAAAAGTTTTAGTCAAACGAATGCCTATGTTTGCAACCGCCGCCAACCAAGCTTGGAGCAACTCTTCGAAATAGCCAAAATACTTGGTGTGGATGTGAAGGAATTAATTGATAATAAAGAGAAAAAATAAATATGGCAAAGAAAAAAGAGGCTATCGAAGAACCTTTGGAAAAACAGTTATGGAAAGCAGCAGACAAGCTGCGTAAAAACATAGATGCCGCAGAGTATAAACACGTGGTGTTAGGATTGATTTTCCTAAAATACATATCCGTTTCATTTGAAGAACTTTATCAAAAGTTGTTGGGCGAAGTTGTCGAAGGGGCTGATCCCGAAGACAGGGAAGAGTACAAAGCAGAAAATGTATTCTTTGTACCTGCCGATGCTCGTTGGGCATATATAGTGTCAAAAGCTAAAGATCCCCAAATTGGTAAATATGTGGATGCAGCAATGGATGCTATCGAGAAAGAGAATGCCTCACTGAAAGGTGTTTTACCCAAAGTTTTCGCGCGACAAAACCTTGACCCGGCAAGTCTTGGAGAATTGATAGACCTTATTGGAAATAGCACCATGTCGTCGGCTAATACAAAGAGTGCTGATGTATTGGGACACGTTTTTGAGTATTTTTTAGGTGAATTTGCACTTGCCGAAGGTAAGAAAGGCGGGCAGTTCTATACACCCCGAAGCGTTGTCGAGCTGTTGGTCAATATGCTGGAGCCATACAAAGGGCGAGTATTCGACCCTTGTTGTGGAAGTGGCGGTATGTTCGTGCAGAGCGAGAAGTTTGTGAAGGAGCACCAAGGACGCATTAATGATATATCCATTTACGGTCAGGAAAGCAACCAAACCACATGGCGACTTTGTAAAATGAATCTCGCCATTCGGGGTATTGATGCTTCGCAAGTAAAATGGAACAACGAAGGATCGTTTATGAACGATGCTCATCAAGATTTGAAAGCTGATTATATCATTGCCAACCCTCCGTTTAATGATAGCGACTGGAGCGGCGACCAACTCCGCAAGGATGGACGCTGGCAATACGGCGTTCCTCCTACGGGTAATGCCAACTTTGCGTGGATTCAGCACTTCATCTATCATCTTTCACCATCAGGGCAAGCAGGTTTCGTATTGGCTAAGGGGGCTTTAACCTCTAAAACAAGTGGAGAGGGCGACATTCGCCGAACATTGGTCGAAAAGGGATTGATAGATTGTATTGTCAACTTACCTGCTAAACTATTCTTGAACACTCAAATCCCCGCAGCTTTGTGGTTTGTAAGCCGCAATCGTACAAATGGCAGCTTCCGCAACCGCAGCAAGGAGATTCTGTTCATTGATGCTCGTAATATGGGCTATCTCATCAATCGTCGCACCCGTGAACTTTCAGAAGATGACATTACTAAAATTTCCGATACCTATCACAACTGGCGCAATGTAGAGGGGCAATATGAAGACATTGCAGGGTTCTGCGCCTCTGTACCCATTAGTCGGGTTGCCGAGTTAGATTATGTACTCACACCAGGACGTTACGTTGGGTTGCCCGATGAAGAGGATGACTTTAACTTCGAGGAACGTTTCAATACCCTTAAGAGCGAATTTTTAGAGCAGCTTAAAGAAGAAGAGCGGCTCAATGCGCTAATTAAGGAGAATCTGGCAAAGATTAAAATATAGGGCTATGGATATTCAACGTATCAATCAATATAAAAGCTCATTCGACTCCATTGCGAAGGAAATAACTGATGACAATGGGGAATCGGTAGAGGTATGGTATGCCCGTGAATTGCAATCACTTCTGGGATATGCCCGTTGGGAGAATTTTGTGGTAGCTATCAATCGAGCGGTCGATTCTTGTAAAACGCAGGGTGTCAGTGTAAACGACCATTTTCGTGAGGTCACGAAAATGGTCTCTCTGGGCAGTGGTGCTCAACGCCCTATACAGGATTTTATGCTAACTCGCTACGCTTGCTATCTGATCGCTCAGAATGGCGATCCAAAGAAAGAAGAGATTGCCTTTGCACAGAGTTACTTTGCATTACAGACACGTCGTGCCGAGATAATAGAGGAGCGACTTAACTTGCTATCACGCTTGGAGACGAGAGAGCGATTACGGGCATCAGAGAAACAACTCAGTCAGAATATTTATGAACGTGGAGTGGATGAAAAAGGCTTTGGACGTATCCGCTCAAAGGGTGATGCCGCTCTGTTTGGAGGTAAGACTACCGAACAAATGAAACTTCGCCTTGGGGTAAAGAACGGAGCTCTTGCCGACCACCTGCCAACTTTGACTATTGCAGCAAAGAACCTTGCCACCGAGATGACTAACTACAACGTGGAGCAAAAGGATTTAATGGGTGAAGCTCCAATAACAGGCGAACATATCCAAAATAACCTGAGCGTAAGAGATATGTTGGGTAAACGGGGTATTCAACCAGAAAACCTACCGCCTGCCGAAGATATAAAGAAGGTGGAACGCCTTGTGGCAAAAGAAGAGAAGGGGTTGGAGAAGAGTACAAAGAAGTTACCTAAGAAGGAGGAGTAATGAGCGATTTAAATCATTTTATAGAGGAATTTAAGAGACAAAATCAGGATTTGGCATCTGATTTTAGTATTCGTATTGCTCATTCATTAGAGAACATTCCTCCACTTCTATTCCAGATTGCATCAACAGTTGGTTGGAATGGTATTGTTAGTACCATACAGCAACACTCATCAGAGATTGAATACTCTGAAGCTGGATTATCACTTGCGGCATTTGCGATTAGTGCAGTAAATGGAGACAATGAATCCTCTATACCCGAAGTTGTTTTAAACCTTGGTACAGAGTGCTTAAAATCATTGTCACATCTGAATATTGACAGAAATAACAACTTAACATACTCTCAAAAAGAGGCAGATAAAAGATTGGCAGATGCCTTTCTCGATTTTTGGAAAGATTGGTTAAAGAAAGATTTAAAACAAGAAGGGAGATTATTATGAGTGAGTGGATAGAATATAAGTTGGAACAGATTGCCGAGTTGACTCCTGGGTTTGCTTTTAAGAGTTCAGAATTTGGCAACATTGGGATTAATGTAGTTAAAATAAAAGACATTACTCCTCCTATTATTGACATTTACGGTACTGAAAAGGTAGATATAAGCAAGTATTCAACCGACAAAATTGAAAAATACAAACTAACAAAAGGCGATTACGTTGTAGCGATGACTGGTGCTACGATTGGTAAAGTTGGGAAATTAAGAGTCGCTGAAGTAGCGTATATAAATCAACGTGTACTCAAAATTAAAGCAAAAGAATTTGTATCTAACGATTTCGTTTACTACTCTATTGGAGGCGCTGATTTTCAAATGTTCATTCAAAACAATATTGACAGCCATAGTGCTCAAGAGAACATTAGTGCAACAAGTATAGGAAGATACCCCATTTTATTGCCTCCTTTAGAAGAGCAGGAGCAGATTGCAGGGATATTAAGTTCGTTGGATGATAAGATTGATTTGTTGAACCGTCAAAACGCCACTCTCGAAGCAATCGCAGAAACCCTCTTCCGGCAATACTTTATCGAAAACCCAAAAGAAGATTGGATAGATGGAAGATTGGGCGATTTAATAAATATTAGTAGTGGCTACGCATATAAAGGTGAATATATAGGTCGTGGAGATTCTCTTCTTTTAGGGATGGGATGTGTATCATATAATCATCGTTTTTTATATACTGGTGCTCGCCCATATGCCGGTAGTTGTCCTAATAGTTTTATGGCGAATGGAGGTGACATTGTTGTTGCAACTCGACAACAGTCTGATAATATGCCCATTTTAGGAGCTCCAGCGATAATCCCCTACGAGTTAAATGATAAAAATATAATCGTTGGCACAAATCTGTATAGAGTGAAAAACAATTCATCATTGAGTAATTATTGCATATACTTATTGATGCGTTCGGATGACTATCGCAACCATATTGATGCTTGTTCAAAAGGTTCTACAGTTAAAATGATAACCAAAGACTCGATAGAATCTTTCCCTATAATGATCCCTCCGCATGATTATAATCTTGAGCATCAAGATTGCTTTCGCATAATTGACGAGAAAGTGATTAATAATAATTCTCAAATCCGCAACCTCACTAAACTACGCGATAACCTGCTACCTAAATTGATGAATAACGACATTACCATAAATGGATAAGTTAAAAGCTAAAATATCACAGTATGGCAGATGGGCTCCGATAGGTGAATACATTGTACGAGTTGAAACCTATTTGGAAACGGATTTTTCTATTAGTTTAGAAAATGCGAAGTGTCTTCTTGAAACTATTGGGAAAGAAATATGTGATGCAAAGGGGCGTCCTCTTGCAGATAAGTCTTCTATCAATGGTGTGTTGAAAAATGCCTTTTCAGTAATGGGATATGCTAGCGAAGATATGGTAACTCAAATTTCATCATCGTTAGCAACAATAGGTCAAAAAGTTGGAGGACTGCGAAATGAAATTGGTGCATCTTCTCATGGTAAGACTTTAGATCAGTTGCAAAAAAGGAATGAGGCGGTTAATGAATTGACGAGAAGTTTTCTTATTGACTCTATAGAAATTATAGCTTGCTTCTTGATCAGTTTATTTGAAGGGGAACATATCTCTGAAAGTAAAGATAGAGTTGTTAGTTACGAAGAAAGAGAAGATTTTAATGATTACTGGGATGAAATCTACGGTGATTTTACAATGGGGGACTATTCCTTTACAGCAAGCGAAATACTGTACAATAATGATCTCAAAGCCTATGATAATGAATATAAATCATACTTATTAAATGATTTTAACGATGACGAATCATAAACTAACCGAATCAATCATAGAAAACTTCGCAATCGAGTTATTCCAACGACTTGGTTACGAATACATCTATGCACCTGATATTGCACCCGATAGCGAGAATCCAGTGCGGAGTTCTTTTGAAGAAGTGATACTCACCGAGCGGCTAACAAAAGCGGTTAGGCATATCAATTCGTCGTTGCCTGCCGATGTGCTCGATGAGGCTATAAAAACCGTACTTCGAATTGCTTCGCCCGATACGCTCGCCAACAACGAGCAGTTTCACCGATTACTCACCGAAGGTGTGCCCATTACGATTCACAAAGATGGTGCGGAGCGTGGCGAAAGGGTTTGGTTGGTTGATTTTGAGTATCCAGAGCTTAATGATTTTGTAGTGGCAAACCAATACACTATCATTGAGAACGGACACAACAAACGCCCCGATGTGATTCTGTTTGTAAACGGGTTGCCGTTAGTGGTCATCGAGTTGAAAAATGCTGCGGATGCCAACGCTACCATACAGAGTGCCCACCGTCAGATTGAGACTTACAAGCAAGCTATCCCATCGTTATTTAACTACAATTCACTGGTTGTAATCTCGGATGGATTGGAAGCTCGTGCAGGTTCATTATCGTCAGGGTTCAGTCGCTTTATGGCATGGAAGACAGAAGATGGCAAAGCCGAAGCATCGAAACTCGTCAGTCAATTGGAGGTGATGATAAAAGGAATGCTTAATAAAAAGACCTTGCTCGACCTGATCCGCTCATTTACGGTTTTCGAGAAATCAAAATCAGAAGATTCGAAAACAGGAATCACAACGATAAAAACCGTCAAAAAAATTGCTGCTTATCATCAATACTATGCCGTAAACAAAGCCGTAGAATCAACAATACGCGCCACTGGATTTAATCAAATGTCAAACTGTGTAGCAGAACCGCCTGCACAATACGGATTTCAGGATGTAATTGAACAACCAGAAGGCGACCATAAAGCTGGCGTAGTGTGGCATACACAAGGATCGGGAAAATCGTTATCAATGGTCTTCTATACTGGAAAGATAGTGCAGAAACTCAATAATCCCACCATTGTTATTATCACCGACCGCAACGACTTAGATGATCAACTATTCGACACTTTTGCCGCATCGAAACAGTTACTCCGTCAAACTCCCGTACAGGCTGAAAATCGGGAAGAGTTGAAAAAGCTACTCACAGTAGCTTCGGGTGGAGTCATATTTACGACGATACAAAAATTTCAGCCTGAGACAGGGAATGTATACGATACACTGACCGATCGTAGTAATGTGATTGTGATTGCGGATGAAGCTCACCGCACACAATACGGTTTCAAGGCAAAGACAGTTGAGATACGCAATGAAGCGGATGAAGTAATCGGTTCGGAGATAAAATATGGATTTGCCAAATATCTGCGTGATGCACTGCCCAATGCCACTTATTTAGGTTTCACAGGAACACCCATCGAAGCTACGGATGTGAACACGCCTGCTGTGTTTGGGCATTATGTGGATATATACGATATTGCTCAGGCAGTTGCCGATGGCGCTACCGTGCGTATATTCTATGAAAGTCGTCTTGCAAAGATAGACCTTAGCGACAATGGCAGAAAATTAGTTGAAGAGTTGGATAAAGAGTTATTGCAAGACGATTTGACCGACGTGCAAAAGGCAAAAGCCAAATGGACACAGCTCGAAGCTCTTATCGGTAGCCCGAACCGTTTGAAGAATATCGCTAAAGATATTGTAACACACTTCGAAACGCGTCAACAGGTATTTGAGGGTAAAGCAATGGTTGTGGCGATGAGCCGACGCATTGCTGCCGAGCTATACGATGCTATCATCGAGATTCGTCCCGAATGGCACTCGGACGACCTCGCTAAAGGAGCTATCAAAGTAGTGATGACAAGTTCCTCGTCTGACGGGGCAAAAATATCGAAACACCACACCACCAAAGAGCAACGCCGTGCCCTTGCCGAGCGAATGAAGAACCCGGACGATGAACTGAAACTAGTTATCGTGCGTGATATGTGGCTTACAGGGTTTGATGCTCCGTGTCTACACACACTCTACATAGACAAACCGATGCAGGGACATAACCTGATGCAAGCCATTGCCCGTGTGAACCGTGTGTATAAGGATAAACCCGGAGGATTGGTAGTGGATTATCTCGGCATAGCGTCCGACCTAAAGAAAGCCCTCTCATTTTACTCCGATTCAGTTGGTAAAGGTGATCCTACACTTCAACAGGAACAGGCGGTGGAAATTATGCTCGAAAAATTAGAGGTAATCTCACAGATGTTTCATGGATTTGAATATGAAAATTACTTTGAAGCCGACACATCGGGAAAGCTCTCGTGGATTTTGCATGCCGAAGATTTTATCCTAGGAATTGACGATGGTAAGAAACGTTTTGTAAACGAAGTAACCGCACTCGGAAAAGCTTTTGCAATTGCTATTCCTCACGATAAGGCGATGGATGTAAAAGATGAAGTATCATTCTTCCAAGCGGTAAAAGCGCGTCTATGTAAATTTGACTCCACAGGTGAGGGCCGTACCGATGAAGAGATTGAAACAACCATTCGTCAGGTTATCGACAAAGCGTTGGTATCTGAAAAGGTGATTGATATCTTTGATGCTGCCGGTATTAAGAAGCCCGATATTTCTATTCTGTCAGAAGAGTTTTTAATGGAACTTAAAGGAATGGAGCATAAAAACATAGCGTTGGAGGTACTGCGTAAGTTATTGAGTGATGAGATAAAAGTGCGGGCTAAGCGCAATCTGATTGAAAGCCGCTCGCTGATGGAGATGCTCGAGAGCTCAATTACTAAGTATCACAACAAGGTAATTACGGCAGCTGAAGTGATTGAAGACTTAATCCGCTTAAGCAAACATATCGTCGAACAAGACAATGCCGCCAAGGAATTGGGCTTAACAGATTATGAATATGCTTTCTATACAGCCGTAGCTGATAATAACAGTGCTATTGAGTTGATTGGCAAGGATAAGTTACGGGAGCTGGCAGTAGTATTAACCGAGACCATCCGAAATAACACAACTATAGACTGGACGATAAAAGAGAATGTAAGAGCCAAAATGAAAGTAGCCGTTAAACGCATCCTTCGTAAGTTTGGCTATCCACCTGATATGCAGTTGCTGGCAACAGAAACGGTACTCAAACAAGCAGAAATGATAGCAGAGGAATTAATAAAATGAAAATCATGGCGAAACAAGATAATAATAAAGGAATAGTCTATGTTCTAACCAACTCGGCAATGCCGGGATTAGTTAAAATTGGAATGACTACACGTGAGAGTATTGATACTCGGATGAAGGAGCTTTACAGCACAGGTGTTCCTGTACCGTTTGATTGCGTATATGCGTGTGAGGTAAAAGCTTCGGATTGTGCCAAAATAGAAAAGGCGCTTCATAAAGCATTTGAACCGAATCGGATAAATGCAAATCGTGAATTCTTTAGCATCAAATCTGAACAAGCCACGGCAATTCTGGAACTTTTTGACCGAAAAGATATTACTAATGAGGTGACCGCCGAAATTGAAAACGATCTAACCCCTGAGGATAAGGTTGCCGGAGAAAAGATAAAATCAACTCGTCGTCCTCCAATGAATTATCGAGAGATGGGAATTAATGTAGGTTCCAAACTTGTTTTTGTAAAAGACCCTTCGATACAAGTCATAATTTCAGGAGATAAAAAAGTTTCATACAATGGTGAGGAGTTATCGCTTACAGCTGTCACCAAAAAGCTATTGGGAATAACTCACGCTCTTCAACCTACCGCATACTGGGAATACGAAGGAAAGAACCTTCGAGATATTTATGATGAGACTTATTCATTAGAAGAATAAAAGTCAAAAACTATGAAACACTGGATAATTCCTTCAAATAACAATAAGTTTCGCTTATCCGATTTCTTAGTAGAATATGGCTATGTAGATTGGAAACAGCGAAATAACTTTCAAATAGGTGATATAGTGTATATTTACGCCACGAAACCCGAAAGTAAAATTCGATTTATGATGGAGGTTACAAGAACTGATATGACCTTTGAAGAATCTACCACAGACAAGGAGTATTGGAATGATCCCGAAGAATTTAACATGGGAGTTATTCATAATCGTTACTGTAGATTAAGGCTTGTTTCAGAAGTTAACAAAAATCATTTATCACTAGATGAATTAATAAAGTATGGACTGAGCGGAGCCCCACAAAGCGGAATGACTGTATCTGGCAAAACTTTAGATTATATAAAAGCCACCTTTAATATAACCAATGATGATGTAGACTTCTTGAATGAAAATATTTTTGAAGGAGCTAAGAGAATCATTTGTGTAAATCAATATGAGCGCAATCCTATTGCTCGACGAAAGTGTCTTGAAGCAAAAGGTTACAGATGCTCTGTCTGCGGAATTACGTTGGAGGATATTTATGGAAGTATAGGTCGAGAATATATAGAAGTTCACCATATTACACCTATCTCAGAAATAAAAAAGAGTTATAAAATTAATCCAATTGCAGACTTAGCTCCTGTTTGTCCGAACTGCCATGCTATGTTACATAGAGGGGGAGAAGGAAAGATACTTAGTATTGATGAGCTAAGACTAATAATTTCAAAGAACAACGAAATCAAAAGATAGGTATGAACCGAGAACAGAAGATATTATCCTTATTGGCTCAATTAAAAGAGCTGAGTATAGATCAACAAATAGATTACGATAAATTCTGTCTCTACTCCATTATTACTAATTCCACAGCTATTGCTAACAACTAAGGTAACAGATAGAATCATGAACAACAACATATTAATCTACACCACTCCCGACGGAAAAAAGAAGCTGGAAGTCAATCTCAAAGATGAGACTTTATGGCTGTCATTGGATCAGATTGCAGAACTGTTCCAGCGAAACAAGTCGACTATTTCAAGACATATAAAGAATATCTTTGAGGAAGGCGAACTGAACCTGGAAGCAACTGTTGCTAAATTTGCAACAGTTCAAAAAGAAGGAGACAGAAAGGTCGAACGGAATATAGATTACTATAATCTGGATATGATTATCTCAGTAGGTTATCGTGTAAACTCCCTCCAAGGCACTCACTTCCGTATCTGGGCGACACAAGTACTCAAGGAGTATATGATAAAGGGCTTTGCCATGGACGATGAGCGTCTAAAGCGTGGTGGAGGTGGCAATTACTTTGACGAACTGCTCTCTCGCATCCGTGACATCCGTTCTTCAGAAAAGCTGTTCTATCGGAAGATATTGGAAATCTATGCCCTCAGCATCGATTATGATCCACGTAGCGAAGTTACCAAGGAGTTTTTCGCATCCGTCCAGAACAAAATGCACTATGCCGTACATGGGAAAACAGCAGCCGAACTGATTTATAGTCGTGCGGATGCACAGAAAGATTTTATGGGACTAACCTCATGGACAGGGTGTTTGCCCCATAAGTCGGATACGGATATTGCCAAGAATTATCTTTCTAAAGAAGAAATCGACACGTTAAACCGGATAGTCTCACTCTATCTGGACTTTGCCGAGCTACAAGCATTAGACAAACGCCCCATGTACATGAAGGACTGGCTAAGCAAGTTGGATGACTTCCTGAAACTATCGGGCAAAGAGTTACTCCATCACGTAGGGGTAGTTTCCGCCGAAATAGCTAAATTAAAAGCATATAACGAATACGACCAGTTCAAAGAGCGTATACAATATGAACTATCGCCAGTAGAAATCCACTTTCTTGAATCGTTTGAGGAAACGCAAAAGAAGTTGAAAAAATAGAACAATAAAAGCAGATAAGTAGCGATAAAAATAAATATATATGGAACAGCAGGTACTTACCAATCCACAATTACCACCAACTCCGGCACTTCTTCAGGAAGCTCTGGGCGACAACTTCGTCAACTTCAACGCTGTAATGACGATGCTTGGAAACTACGATATTATTTCTGAGTGGAATTACTATAAAGATGGTAAAAGTTGGCTATGTAAAGCTCTGTATAAGAAAAAGACAATATTGTGGCTGTCTGTATGGAATGACTGTTTCAAACTCTCCTTTTTCTTCACAGAGAAGACTAAAATCGGTATTGAAAACCTTGAAATTGCCCAAGCAATCAAAGAGAGGTTCAACCAACAAAAGGCAGCAGGTAAATTAATCCCGTTGATTATCGACGTTCGGGATTGTACGCTGCTGAGTGAAATTGAGCAGATAGTGGAATATAAAATGAGGTGTAAATAATGTATGAACGACAACAAAATAGTCATTGTTCAAAACAGAATATCCCGGAGAACATCATCATAAAAACTTATTACGGTCGTGTTCCTGCCTGCGGTGTATTTTGCGGTGGCTGTCCCACTTATACACGAGACAAGAATCCCTGTTTAGGTGCTGAGCTAAACAAAGATAAGTGTGAGAAATGTAAAACATTTCATCTTTGTTGTGTAGATAAAGGAATCACTCATTGCTATCAATGCGAAGTATTTCCATGTGCAAGGTTTAAGAGTTTCACAAAACGGTGGCTGAAATATGGACAAGACTTTGTCATTAATCAAAAGCTATTAAAACAAGTCGGTGAGATGGAATTTCTTAAAGTTCATAACAGTAATTCCAAATAAAACAAGCCATATTGAAGACAAAACACTATCTTTGCCCTGCAAACCATTTGTAACCCCAATGCGGTAACACCCACCAAATCAACCCTCTAAAATTGATGGGAAACTTCCGCAAAAGGGCTGAAAAAATGCGGTACAACACGTATATCGAAAACACTGAAAACCAATACATTGAATTTCCCGCTACTTTCAATGTAATTGTAAAAATGAGCTTTGTACCGTTTAAAAGGCGAAAACGCTAACACTCAATAGTGTAAATATGCTGCATCGGCAAGTAAACAACCTAAGATTCATTGCCTTATACCCAATTTGAATACCTAAATATTACCTTAGATTTGCATCCGAGGATTACAGATAAAATAGAAAGTATGGCAGACAATTATATCGAAAGACAATACGAGCAATATGAAGCCAGAAAAGCGGCTTGGGAAAAAGCACGCAAATATGGCAAAAAGAAAACGGGGATCACTCACCCTGCTAGAACTGAACAACCGGGCCAAACGACAACAGAGCCCCATCATTATAAAAGAGTATTTGTTACGGGAGGAGCCAATGGAATTGGTAAAGCCATTGTAGAAATATTCTGTAAAAGTGGGTATCGGGTGGCATTTTGCGACAAAGACGAAATAGCAGGAAAACGTACTGCAGAAGAAACAGGAGCCATTTTTCATCAAGTTGACATAAGCGACAAGGATATGCTTGAACACTGCATGCAATCCATCATTGAGGAATGGGATGACATTGATATCTTAATCAATAACGCAGGTATCAGTGACTTCTCTCCTATCACTGAAACAAGCATAGAAGATTTCGACAGGATTCTATCCATTAATCTACGCCCGGTATTTATTACTTCACGCTTCATGGCTATCCACCGTCAATCGCAAACGACATCCAATCCGTACGGAAGAATCATCAATATCTGCTCTACCAGGTATTTAATGAGTGAATCCGGCAGCGAGGGATATGCAGCTTCTAAAGGGGGAATCTATTCACTGACACACGCGTTAGCCTTGTCACTTGCCCAATTCCATATCACAGTCAATTCTATTGCACCGGGCTGGATACAAACCCATGACTACGATCGTCTCCGTCCGGAGGACCATGCGCAACACCCTTCAAGAAGAGTCGGTAAACCGGAAGATATAGCCCGCATGTGTAGATTCCTTTGTGAAGAAGGAAATGACTTTATCAACGGTGAAAACATCACGATTGACGGAGGGATGACTAAAAAGATGATTTACACGGAATAATATAGTTCCGAACCAAACATACAGAAGTAAATGGAATATGGTATTATAACGTACTAAAACCATCTCCACTTTTCCACTCCATGATACATTTTACTTTAAAGTCCTTGTTTCTATTTAAATGATACTCCAAATAAAAAGCTGCCCGGAAAATTTCCGGGCAGCTTTTTATTTACCTCCGTTCAAACAACGGAGTATTCTTTTACAGAAGTTTAAAACTTACGTGTGTTCAGGTTCTTGTCGACCAAAACGCCATCAATAGCTTTCAGATCAAACTTCACAGCGCGTTTCGCTTTCAGCTTCAGAATAAACAGATCGTTTGTTCCTTCGAGGGCTTCTTTAGCTCCGAGGTTAACAAATGTAGGATAGAGTGCTTTTGTACCATTGGTATGGAGTCTGTCATAAGTCAGATTTTCCATAGCTTTGAGGTTCAGAGGTTCTACACCCACGAATTCATAATCCTGCTGATTGTATGGCAACGCAAAACTCAACGCATTTACAGAGCGGAGGTTGACACCTTTTACAAGCACTTCAACAACATCACCCTTACTGTAATTCCGTTTAGCAGTACTGATTTCAATGGTACCATCCAGTTTCTCAATCGGCTCTTCACTTACACCATCTTCCAATTGTGTTGCCACTACAGAAATATCATAAGCGTCAATCAAACCATTCTGATCAATGTCGCCTACACTGATATAGCCTTCATAGTCGGAATCACCTTTTCTCAGACCGGTATAGTTGGTATACGAGGTTAAATCGTTATTGTCGATCTTACCATCGTTATTGATATCACCCTGCAAACGGCTCTCGGTTCCGGGAACTTTAAATACATACAATTCCCTACCCGAACCATAGTTGTTTACACCTTCTGTTACAGCCAGTTTGATATAGCGTGCAGTCGGACGTTCAGTAAATGTAAATACTTTCACATCACCATTACGTTTCCAGTCGATTGCTCCGGCCTCGGTCCAGTTTTCCTTATCCATACTATAATATACAGTACCTTTCAGGATCGTTCCGTTACCACCATCGGTACGTGGCAGGTATTCGAATTTATCCAGCTGGTTCACTGTTCTCAGATCGATAATCATATCATAAGGCAGTGCTTTTGCTCCATACTTCGTATGCCACATATCACCCAGCTCGGCAAAGTCGAACAAACGATCGATATCAAATCCTTCCTGATTCTTCGCAGTTGTTTCACCCTTGATTCCGTGAAGAGCAAATTCCAGCGGATTAGCTTTTGTCTTAGCACCGAATTCAGCCCAATCCGAATAGCCATCCTTGTTTACGGCACGAATCTTAAATGTATAGTCTGTTTCAGCAGCCAGTCCGTCAAACAGCAACTCAGTATCCTTTATTGTTGTATACAGCATGCCATTGAATTCTATTTCATAAAAATCAGCATTCGGCACTTTGTTCCATGTCGGCTTCAAGGTATAAGCCTCAATATCTTCGGCAGCAATTCGGGCAGCAGGAGCGGTCAACGAACCGGAGGTTACTCTGTAATTATCGGCAGGTGCATATTGGAAGCCTTCGATATCCATTACAACTTGATTTTTAGTAATATCGGTAGCAGCCAGTTTCACAAGAACTTGAGGATTCTTAGTGATAACCTTCTTCTCAAATTCACTGCCCTTTGTAGCAAACTTATTCAAATTAGGAGCAGCGTCATAGAAGTATACGTTTTCACCTTTCCGGAAATCATCCATAGAAGACACTTCGGTCAACTTCACTTTGCCTTTACCTATCTGAGCAGAAACCTTCTTCGGCTTAGCAGTAACATTTACTCTGAATTCTGTGGCTTTCTCTTTTACAAAGCCGTCGAAATCACCCTGTGTAGGACGAATAGAAATCTTCACATTATTCTTTGAATCAACATTCGATTCAATGAAAGTAGTGGTTCCTTTACCCTCTTTATATGCTTCAGATATACCGTCATCGTCATATTCAACGGTCATCATGTGCTTATACGGATAGATTTCGTAGATACGAAGTCCCTTATTAATTTCAGCAACGTTATTATTAGGATTGGTCATCGGGATGATAGCTCCGTTCTTTACGAATACCGGAAGCTTCCAGAGAGGAGCGGCAAAATTGTTGAGAACACAGTTACCCTGATATTTCTCTCCGGTAAAATAATCGATCCACTCTCCTTCGGGCAAATAAATGCCATCACGGATATCATTGCCTTCAGCATCTGCTTTGGTAGCTTTGTAAATGGGGGCTACTAAAAAATCGGTACCATACATAAACTGATACTGCGTAGCTGTTCCCAAGGTGTAAGCATTCGGATATTCCAGGAACATGGCACGGATAAGCGGCATACCGGTTACAGCCTCTTTTGCAAAACTATAAGTGTAAGGCAGTAATTCCGATTTCAGTTTCAGATACCAGCGATTGATAGAAGTGGCAGGTTCGCCCAGAGCGTGAGGATACTTTTCATTAGATCCCCATCCGTCCATATTCAACTGCATCGGAGTGAAAGTTTTCCACTGGAAATCTCTGGTGTTGACAATCATATTCTTGCCGCCAAAGATGCCATCCATATCCGAAGAAATATTAGGTTGGCCTGACAGGCCTGAACCGATATAAGTCGGGATATGGAAACGGATGTACTCCCATACACCGCCTGTCTGGTCACCCGACCAGATTCCGGCATATCGTTGCGTACCGGCCCAACCGTCAAGTGAAATAATGAACGGACGTGCATCGTTACCGTAATAAGGCATAATGTGACCCACATCTGCCACTCCATTCAATCCGAACGAATATCCCCAACCTACCCATGCTACGTCTGTTTTCAACACACGCACACCGGCATCTCTAACTTCTTTCACGATATCTCTTTGCAGCAATGCACTGACGCCTTCTTTCGGATGTAAATCCGATTGTGTCCACAATCCAATTTCAACGCCATTCTTACGGGCATAGTCACCCAGACTTTTCAGATTCTGAATGTTTCCGTCGAGTGTCTCCGTCTGTCCGTATCCGGCACCATATCCATCATTCGGCAGGAGCCAGCCCAACGGCATATCATGATTCTTGTAACGGTCAATCACTGCACGGGCCGAGAACTGATAATTATTCTTTTCACCGTTCAATGATTCTTTGATTCCGCCATTATCTTTCTGACTTTCTTTATAACGCTTTCCATCTTCGAACAAGATTCCTTTTTCGTCTTCTTTCCAATAGTCGCGATTGTAAGCATTCAAATGTCCCTGATAGAAACCGAACTTGGGCAGCAACACCGGATTACCGGTCAACTGATAGAAATCATTCAACACGCCCACAGCTCCGTCGCTAACCATATAAAAGAGATCGAGATATGGAGAATCATGTGTAAGTTTCACTTTTCCCTTCTCGTCTGCACCGAAATCATATTTACCCGGTTTGAAGGTATACCACATCATACCATAGCCATTGGTCGACCAATAGAATGGCGCAGGAGAAGCTACTCCGCCGTCAGTCCAACTGTTCTCGTTTACAATATTAATGGCTTTTCCTTTGTGTGAAAAACGTCCGTTCTGCACACCGCCACCATAAAAATATTCATTGGGATTTTCTTTCAGGGTTACAGTCACTTTTCCCTTATCGAAAAGTACGGGTTCTACCTCTTCAAAGGCAACAGCATTCTTTTCCAAGTCAATCACTTTCATCAAAGAAGTATTCTTGTCGATTTCCACTTTGATTTTCCCCGTAGTGATAGAGATGAGATTGCTACCATCATTCAAGTTGAGTGTAGAAACTGTGTTTCTGGGATTGTTTACCAGAATTTGTGCTTCAGGTTTTGCTTCCGGATCACGGATGATTCCTCCGGCATTGTCCTGAAATACTCTGAAGATGTTTTCCCCGTAGAAATCGAATGTCATTCTCTGATTATTAGAGAATAATACTTCAATCGTTGTCGGATTGATTTTCTTTGCACTAACGATCTTCAAGTTTTGTTGTGTCACTTCTCTAACGATTTCGGACCTGTGCATTGCCTGCGCAGGCGAACCGGAAAACATCAGAGGCAAAGCGAGGGCGAACAGCACTGCTTTTCGCTGCCTACAATTACCAATTGCGTTTTTCATGATTTTTACTATAAAATTTCAACTAAATATTACTCCATTCTGTCAATAGATTGAATACGCAAAAATAGGCAAAAGTATTCATAAAAGACATATTTTATGAAAATAAATACAAGTAAATACGCTTGCTTCCTATAATTCAGGAAGTACTTTCGCACCTTATGCCTCTTTCCTCCTAATCATCAATCTCAAAACATGGGGATGTTCTTATACTAAACATCCCCATGTTGTCCACCTAAACATCCCCATGTTTTGATAGTAAACATCCCCATGTTTTCCTATGTGGCATTAGAATATAAGACTATCCGGTCAGCAAGATAAAGCACTTGCCTTGTTACGTAAGCTAACAACCGGTTCGTGATATCGGTAGACTACTTCCTTAAACACACATTATTTATAGAGGAAATTAGCCAATCAGAATGAAAATCTTAACTTTGCAGAACAAAAATGAAATCATATATGGAAAAGCTAAAAATGGAATCTGTGAGCATCGCAGAGGACAGCCTGAATAAAATAGCCGAACTCTTCCCAAACGTAGTCACTGAATCGATGGGTAAGGACGGACAACTACATAAAGCTATCGACTTTGATAAACTGAAATTCCTGCTTACAGCCAACCAAGCAGAAATGGGAGTGGCATATGATGACGACGAACGTTACGAATTAACATGGGTGGGCAAGAAGCAGGCGATAAGAGAGGTGGCGCATCCTATCCGAAAAACATTGCGTCCCTGCCCGGAAGAGAGCAGGAATTGGGAACAGACCCAAAACCTATACATCGAGGGAGACAATCTGGACGCAATGAAACTCCTGAAAAAGAGTTACGCAGGAAAGGTAGACGTTATCTATATCGATCCGCCTTACAACACGGGTAAAGACTTTATCTTCAATGATACATTCGCTCTTTCACAGGAAGAATCCGACGAGAAACAGGGAAGATATAATGAAGAAGGGCAACGATTGTTTCAGAATACGGAGGCTAACGGAAAGTTTCACTCCGATTGGTGTAGCATGATGTATGCCCGGCTGATGCTTGCCCGCACTCTGTTAAATGATAATGGCATCATTTTTATTTCCATTGATGATCACGAATTGGCAAATCTGATCAAAATAGGAAATGAAGTATTCAATGCTTCTAATTTCATCGATGTATTTAATTGGGCCAAGACGGAAACTCCGGAAAATCTCTCAAAAAAAAGTAAGCAAATCATCGAATACATCGTCTGCTATCAGAAGAAGAAAAACGACATGAAATTCCAGGGTCTGAAGAAGGAATCGGTCAGTTCGAACGGTTTGTTGAATCAACCGAATTCCGTCGGTATCCTGACCTTCCCCGCCAACAAAGTAGTCACTTCCATCCCCGACGGAGTGATCAAAGCAGGCATGTACGGAACAGATGCTTATGATGTGGAATTACTGGAAGACACCACCGTACGTGGCGGACTGTTTACAGCCCCCGTCAAACTGAAAGCCAAATTCAAATGGAGCCAGGCGAATCTGGACAAAGAGATACAAAAAGGAACAACAATCAAAATACCGACTCTCAAGTTAAGTCCTTCGTACGAAAAGCTGGAATATGATCCGGAAGTTCCGCCCAACCTGATCAATTACAAAGTAGGAGTTGAAACCAATGAACAGGCCGGTAACCATCAACTACAGTTCTTTGATAAGAAAGTATTCAACTTTCCGAAACCTGTCAGCCTGATCCAATATTTATGTGAGTTTATCGACACCAAAAACAAAGATTGCATCGTGATGGATTTTTTCTCAGGAAGCGGTACGACCGCCGAAGCAGTTATGCGGATGAACATGAAACCACGTAAAAACAAGGTGAAATACATCCTCGTGCAACTGCCGGAAGATGTGACTGAAACAATAAAAAAGGCCAAAACTCCCAGTGAAAAAGAGATTATGCAGAATGCAATCGACTTCCTTACGGAAAACCATAAAGCATTGAACATCTGCGAACTGTCCAAAGAACGTATTCGACGTGCCGGAGACACAATTGAGGCGGAATGCAGCCAGCGTAAATTAAAGGACCTCCCGGACATCGGTTTCCGTGTTTTTCGGATTGCCGACAGCAATATGAAGGACGTGTACTACAGTGCAAAGGAATATTCACAGAGTGATTTATTCTATTTCACTGATAATATCAAAGAAGACCGTACCGGACTCGATCTGCTTTATGGTTGCCTGACCAACCTGGGACTATCCCTGTCTCTACCACATGATGAAGAGGATATACATGGATATACGGTTTATTCTGTCGACAAGACCGAATTAATGGCATGTTTCGCAGAACAGATTCCCGAAAAAGTCTTCCGTGAAATAGCCGGCAGGCAACCACGCCGGGTTGTCTTCCGGGACGCCTCATTCCGTGACAGTTCCGATCGTATCAATATAGACGAGATATTCAAAACATTATCTCCCGGTACTACGATCGAGATTCTTTAAACAGAGAAGGAAGATACAGAAATGAAATTAAAATTCAAACATCAGAAGTTTCAGGAAGACGCAGCAAAAGCGGTATGTGATGTCTTTGGCGGGCAGCCATACAAGACGTTCGACTATCAAGTAGAGACCCGGAAGAAAGACGGACAGACCAGCTTTGAAAAGTTTACAGGATTCCGTAACCACCCTATCGTACCTCAACTCACAGATGAGATCGTTCTGAAACACATCCGGGATATCCAGCGTGCCCAACAAATCAAACCATCGGAAGCGCTGGAAGGGAAATACAATCTCACCATCGAAATGGAGACGGGTGTAGGTAAAACGTATACCTACATCAAAACCATCTTTGAACTGAACAAACGCTACGGTTGGTGCAAGTTCATCATTGTCGTACCCAGTGTTGCCATCCGCGAAGGAGTCCACAAAAGCCTGGAGATTATGAAGGAACACTTTGCCTCGGATTACAGCACCCCTCTGTCTTATTTCATCTACGACTCCAAACAGTTGGGTGAATTGAACGCATTTGTCACAGACAGCAAAATCCATGTAATGATCATCAATTCACAGAAGTTCAATGCAACGAACAAAGATGCCCGCCGCATCTACATGAAGCTGGATGATTTTGGCGGAAACTGTCCCATCGATGTGATTGCGCAGATGAATCCGATACTGATTATCGACGAACCTCAGTCAGTAGAAGGAGTCAAAACAAAAGAGGGATTGAAACGATTCAATCCCCTGTTCACACTGCGTTATTCGGCTACACACCGCGAACTCTATAATCTGGTCTATCGCCTGGACGCAATGGAAGCTTACAACCTGCAACTGGTTAAGAAGATCGCTGTCAAGGGTATCTCTATCAGTGGGACAACAGCTACTGAAGGATTCGTTTATCTGGAAGGTTTGAACCTGTATCCGGACAAAAACCCGACTGCCAATATCGGATTCGAAGTAAAAAGAACCAAAGCAGTGAATCAGGTAGTACGAGCTCTGAAGATAAATGATGACTTGTATGCTAAATCAAACCATCTGGAAGAATACCGGAACGACTATGTAATTACAGATATCAACGGCGTTGAAGACTCCGTCACCTTCCGGAACGGCATCAAACTTTATGCAGGTGACGTAGCGGGTAGCGTCAACGAAACCCAACTACGACGTATCCAGATACGGGAAACCATCTTGTCACACATAGAAAAAGAACAGGAACTGTTTGAGAAAGACATCAAAGTTCTCTCCCTTTTCTTCATCGATGAAGTAGCCAAATACCGCCGGTATAACCCGGACGGAAAGGGAGAATATGCCGAGATTTTCGAACAGGAATATACCGATATCATAAAGCACCTGGATCTTTCGTTATTCAATCAGCCGGAATATATCGATTACCTGAAATCGACTGTGGCATCGAAAGCTCACGAAGGATACTTCTCCAAAGATAAAAAAGGAAAACTGATTGACAGTAAAACCGAGCGGGGAACCAAAGAATCGGCAGATGAAGATGCTTACGATTTGATTATGAAGAATAAAGAACGTCTGCTTGACCGGAAAGAGCCGATCCGCTTTATTTTCTCACATTCCGCTCTGCGGGAAGGATGGGACAATCCGAATGTCTTTCAGATCTGTACCCTGAAACAAAGTTCGGCAGAGGTACGCAAGCGTCAGGAAGTGGGACGAGGGCTGCGCCTCTGTGTAAACGGACAGGGAGATCGCATGGACGCCAACGTTTTAGGCGAAGAAGTGCATCGTGTCAACCTACTGACCGTGATAGCCAGCGAATCGTACGAATCGTTTGCCAAAGGCTTACAGACAGAAATGGCGGAAGCCATAGCCGACCGTCCACAGAAAGTAACCATCCAATTATTCAAGGACCAGTCGCTCCGATTAGCTAACGGTGAAACCATCATAGCCACCGAAGATATAGCACAAAGTATCTACGACTCTTTACTTGAAAACAAGTACATCAAGAAAGGAGAACTGACAGACAAATTCTATGAAGACCGTAAACAGGGAGAAGTGATTTTCGACGACGAGCTCACCGATTATAAGGCGTCTATCATGACCATCCTGGCCTCTATCTATAATCCAAGGGAGATGCAGCCGAACGATGCAAGGAAAAGTAAGATAAATCTTCGGTTGTCAAAAGATAAACTTGAAAACAGCAAACTTCAGGAACTGTTAAAGCTGCTATGCAGTAAGTCAACCTACACCGTAAAGTTTGACGAAAAAGAATTGGTAGAGAGAGCGATCGAAAGTTTAAATGGAAAGTTAAGAGTATCCCAGCTCTATCTTTCTGTCATTACGGGCCAAATGGAAAAAATCAAGTCCAAAGCAGCTTTAATTTCGGGAGAGGCATTTAAGGTAGATGCCAATCAGGCGCACTATGAAAAGATAGATGCCATGGCAAACGATCAAGTAAAATATGACTTACTCGGTAAACTCACAGACGCCACCAATCTGACCCGACAGGCAGTTGCTCAGATTCTCTCCCGGATAAAACCGAATGTATTCGGCCAATTCAAAAACAATCCCGAGGATTTTATTATCAAGGCTTCGGAACTGATTAACGAAGAAAAAGCATGTCTGATAGTAAAACATATCGAATATACCCCAATCGACCAGTACTATGATGTATCGGTCTTTACCCGGGCAACTATTCAGGGACGTTTGGGAGTAAACACAATAAAAGCAGATAAACATCTGTACGATCATGTGAGATTCGACTCCCAAAATGAAAAAACATTCATGGAAAGACTGGAAGAAAACGACGAAATAGAAGCTTATGTAAAACTACCCGGCAATTTCTATATCCCTACTCCGATGGGAAAATACCATCCGGACTGGGCCATCGTCTTCAAACAAAAGTTATCGAAGTATCCTTATTTTATTGCCGAAACCAAAGCCAGCGATTCCTCCCTGCAAGATCGGAGAATAGAAGAGGCAAAGATCGAATGTGCCAAAAAACATTTTGCGAAGACAAACGGTGGGAAGCTTAAATATAATAAAGTAAGCTCCTTCGAAGAACTCTTGAAAATCGTCACACAAGAATCCGTTTAAATCCAATAAAGTAGCATGTTTCATTCCTTCCAGACCTCCATTGCCGGCATCGAATTGCCCCGCTTGTTTACTTATCCCTTCCATTACACTCCTCATCCGTTATGTGTAATGGCAGCAGGAGAAGTACAGGCTTACATAAATAAGCAGACAAGATGGAAAGAAGAATTGGACAAAGGAAAAATGTTCGGCGTATTGATAGTCCGTACTTCTAACGGACAAACGGGATATTTGGCTGCTTTTTCGGGTAATTTGTGCGGAAGCAATTCACACTCTTTCTTTGTACCGCCGGTATACGATCTGTTGAAACCGGATGGTTTCTTCAAGATAGAAGAAGAACAAATCTCGGCTATCAATCACCAAATCGGACAGTTACAAAACTGTGACCGATATCTGGAACTCCAACAAAAGATGGAGAGAGAAACAGCTTCCTCACAGCAGGCATTGTCAGAGGCCAGAAAAGTTCTGAAAGCAGCAAAAGAGAAACGGGAACAGCGCAGACTTCACCGACCGAACGAAAATGAACAAGCTGCCATGATTCGCGAAAGCCAATACCAGAAAGCAGAATTCAAGCGTTTGGAAAGATACTGGAAAGAACAAATTTCCGAAATAAAGACAGAAATGGAAAGTTTCTCGTCACAGATAGAGGCTCTCAAAGCCGAACGCAGAAATCGTTCGGCAGCATTGCAGCAAAAGCTATTCCAACAGTTCAACTTCCTGAATGCCAAGGGAGAAACTAAAAATTTGTGTGCTATCTTCGAAGAAACCGTTCAAAAAACGCCACCTGCCGGAGCAGGTGAATGTGCTGCCCCGAAACTATTGCAATATGCTTATCTAAGCGGATTAAGCCCCATTGCCATGGCCGAATTCTGGTGGGGGGAATCTCCTAAGACAGAGATCAGACACCACGGTTATTATTATCCGTCTTGCAGAGGAAAATGCGAACCCATTTTGCGACACATGTTGCAAGGTCTCGATGTAGAGCCAGCACCCTCAGAAAGATACTCTTTATCACAAAATATGCCGGAGATTCTTTTCGAAGACCAATGGCTTTTAGTTCTTCATAAACCCGAAGGAGTACTTTCCGTACCCGGAAAGTCAGAAGAACAATCGATCTACAGTCTGCTTAGAGCCCGCTATCCCGAAGCGACAGGTCCCCTCGTTGTACATCGATTGGATATGGCCACTTCAGGATTACTGCTGGCTGCCAAGACCCAAGAAGTACACCGGCACCTACAGGCCCAGTTTGAAAACCGAAGCATCAAAAAACGATATATAGCCCTATTGGATGGTATCCTTTCGGAAGAAGAAGGAGTTATCGATCTTCCCATCTGTCCGGATTATCTTGACAGACCCAGACAAATGGTGAACGAAGAGCTAGGAAAAACAGCTATCACCCGATATCAGGTGATGGATCGGAAAAACGGACAGACCCGTATTGCTTTCTTCCCGCTGACGGGACGGACACATCAGTTGCGTGTACATGCAGCTCATCCGTTGGGATTAAACTGCCCTATCGTAGGAGACGAGCTTTATGGACGGAAGGCAGAACGCCTTTATCTGCATGCCGAATATCTGGAATTCATCCACCCCGTATCCGGGCAAAGAATGGTCATCGAAAAGAAAGCTGAATTTTAATTGATAAGTCATGATAGAACAACCTTCCCCAAAAGTATATGATGAACTTCTTTCCATCTGGGAAGAAGCTGTCCGAAGCACACACCATTTCCTGACCGAAGCAGACATACAATTTTATAAGCCGCTGATCCGACATGAATATCTTGCCGCAGTCCGATTGTACATCATTCGCGAAGATTCAGGAACTATTGCAGCCTTCATGGGATTAAGTAATGATTGCATAGAAATGTTGTTTGTCCGTCCGAATGCCCATGGACATGGCTACGGTAGTCGGCTGGTTGAATTTGCCATTCGGAAAAAACGAATCTATAAAGTAGACGTAAACGAACAAAATGCAGCAGCACTGGGATTCTATTTACATATGGGATTTGAGACTACCGGTCGCGATGCATTGGATGCAACAGGTAAGTCATTCCCCATTTTACACCTGCAAATTCCTCCCATCCGACTCCGAAAAGCAACTCTTGAGGATATAGATCTGCTTAGAACCCTATTTACACAAAGCGTGCAGAATACCTGTTCGGCTGACTATAACAGGTTACAAATCCAAGCATGGACCGGACGGGGAACTCTACAACGTTGGCATGAACTGTTTCAAAGCGACCTATACTTTCTGTTGGCAGAAGACAGCAGAAAGTCTCAAGTGGCAGGATTCACATCTGTCAACTCTAAAGGATATCTGCATAGCATGTTCGTACATCCCGACTATCAACGCCAGGGAATAGCTTCGCGCCTATTGCTAAAAGCAGAAGAGTATGTCCGTATCCGGCAAGGCGTATCTGTCTATTCGGAAGTGAGCATCACTGCCCGCCCATTTTTTGAGAAACACGGCTATAGTATCGAAAAAGAACAAACAGTATCTGTTGGTGACATAGAAATGACTAATTTCTTGATGTATAAACGAATTTAACAGAACGAACTGAGATTTTTTTATAGCTTTGCGATAGATTACCATTTAAAATCAGCTCATGTTAAAATCAAAATATCTGTTTCTTTCACTTATTTGCCTGCTGACATCGTTCCGACTCCATGCTCAATTTATGGATTACGGCTCGGATCCTGCTAAATTCAAATGGAATATCGCGAGATTACCCCACTACAATCTGGTTTATCCGCAAGGAAACGATTCCATGGCTTACCGTTATGCCCTCTTTCTCGAGAATGTTTATCCACACATGTCAAAGACCATTGGAAAACCGATCAAAGCTAAGTTTCCGGTCATTCTTCATCCGGGCAACATGCAATCCAACGGAATGGTATCCTGGGCTCCCCGACGAATGGAACTTATTACAACGCCTTCTTCGGATCTGAATAACCAAAGTTGGGATAAGCATCTGGTACTGCACGAGTCACGCCATGTTTTCCAGACAGGAAAGGTAATGCACGGCATTTTCAAACCGCTCTATTATATAATAGGTGAACAGGCAGCCGGAGTAGCCTCTTTTTTCTTGCCGGTATGGTTTCTTGAAGGAGATGCCGTAAGTACGGAGACTGCCATGTCTAACGGTGGTCGTGGACGACTACCGGAATTTAACATGGTTTACCGTGCCCAAATGTTAGGAGGAAAAAAGAACTATTCCTTCGACAAGTGGCTAATGGGATCTTACAAAAACTATACTGGTACCTACTATGCACTGGGGTTTGATATGACCTCTTATGCTCGTCAACGCTACGGAGCCGATATTTGGGATAAAAGCACCAGTAGATACATTCGGAACCTACTGTTCGAAGGTTCATTTAAGCATTATACGGGCAGTAGTTTTAAGCGTCTCCAACATGATACGTTCGACTTCCTGCGTGCAGAGTGGGAGAAACAGGATACTTGTACACAGTCCCCGCAATATCTGTCACCTGCAAAAGAGACTTATACCTCCTATCGATACCCACAACCCATCAACGATTCTATAGTGATTGCCGTAAAGTCGGGATTGAAAGATATCAACTCTTTAGTGATCATCAATAATGGCAGAGAAAAACATCTGGACTATATAGGTAGTATCAATAGCCGTTTGAGCTATCGAAACGGCCGGGTTTACTGGAGCGAACTAGTACCCGGACTACGTTGGACACACCAGAATTACTCAATTATAAAGTACTATGATCTGGATAAGAAAAACATAAAAACCCTCACTCCCCGACAACGTTATTTATCCCCGGCCATTGACGAGCAAGGACAGCACATTGCCGTTTCACGTCCTACAGTCGAAGGTAAAAACCAACTCGTGCTGATACAAGCAGAAAAAGGTAATGAACTCGCTGCTTTCGACGTTCCCGATAATGCATTTATCAAAGAACTGACATTTGCAGGAGGCGACACAATTATCTCGATAGCTGTCGCAGATTCCGGTATCCGCCTGTTACAATTCAACTTCGGAAACGGAATATGGAAAGAACTGCTAAAAACAACTTCCGCCAATATCACTTCTCCTGTTTGGAAAGATGGAAAAATCTTTTTCGAATCGGGAGCCAACGGCACCAACAACATCTACAGCCTCAATCCGGCAGACGGACAAGTCCGCCGAATGACAGCTGCCCGCTTCGGAGCTTTCGATCCTTCTTTTGGATCGTCAGACGGACGTTTGTTCTTCTCTGATTACCAAGCCGACGGATATCGCATTGCCTCACTCCCGACTGACAGTATGCTCTTTGAAAAGACAGATCTCAACCGGCCGGCTTCTATGCCATTTGTTGAAACACTTGCCGCTCAAGAGCAATTCAACCTGGACTCGGCACGTCTGACATCAGTCGATTTCAATCCGAAACGTTATAGAAAAGCGGAACATACGTTCAAAATTCACAGCTGGGCCCCTTTCTATTATGATGTGGCTGAGGCAATGAACTCAGGTGCCAGCGATCTGAGTACAATAGTAAAACCCGGAGCAACCCTGATGTCCCAAAATACCCTGAACACAGCCATCATGCAGGCCGGATGGTATATAGACAAAGGCTATCATCATGGTAAACTGTCATTTATCTATCAAGGCTGGTTCCCCGTTATCAATCTGTCGGTAGACTATGGTGATAAAGCTTTCAATGTAGACTGGACACAGAATGACAAAGGGCAAGACATTACACAGGGCCATTATACCAAACGAAATCTGGTGGAAGCAGAAGCACGTGTCTATCTCCCTTTTAACTTAACACACAACCAACGAATACGAGGCATACAACCGGCTCTGACTTATTATTTTACCAATAATAAATATCAGGAATATCACAGTCGGAAATTCCATAACTTCCAATATATCCTACCGGAAATTCTATTCTATGATTACAGACGAAAAGCTCAGCGAGACATTCTCCCCCGCACAGGCTATCAATTACGTTTGCAATACCTGAAGACTCCATTCAATTCTGAAAATTACGGAAGCCTGTATGCCGCCCGCCTGACTACTTACTGGCCGGGAATCATCAGGAATCATGGGCTGATGATCCGTGTCGGCTATCAGTATCAGGATCTTGACAACAAAGCATTATACCTTCCCAAACATCTTTTGGAAAAACCCCGAGGATACCATTTCCAGTATCAAACCCGCCAGCAATGGGCTTTCAAAGCAGATTATGCTTTACCCCTGCTGTCACCCGATTGGAGCATCGGCTCACTTATTTACATCCGTCGGTTGCGTGCAAACCTCTTTTATGATCTATCGTGCAATCAAGCCAGTTCTAAAAGTAGGTGGAGTAACCAAAGTTCATACGGAAGCGATCTGATTTTCGACTGGAATGTACTACGAATGAGTTATCCGCTTACAACAGGCATACGCTTGATACAGCCGATCGATTATGGCAAATTTCAAGTAGAGGCACTGTTTTCAATCAGTTTCTGACATTGGGTGCAAGATGGTCTGTGCACTGATTTTCCCAACAGATATCATGTATACTTGCCTGGATCCAGTCAAACAAACACATAAAACTCCGTTCACGCCCTGACCATTCTTGCCCGGCTTTCCAGTTAAAACGGTTAAACTCAGGATACAATCTTCAACCGCGGGCTTTACATCTCGGTAGCCGAGATACAAAGCCTGGCACGCAAGATTTGTATCTCGACCGCTAAGACAAAGAATGAAAACCGTCAAAAGCAAGTTTACTCCCATCGCTCCGCGACTTTGCATAGAAGGTTCTCTATCTACCTATCAAGAAGGTGTGTCATCACTCTTCTTACCACGGCACACAGAGTATAACAGATTCTTTTTTTCAATGATAATCATCAACTTAAAAATCGCCTACGTGTTACTCTGTGTCCTTTGTGGTGAGTTTCGATTTATAAATAAGGTATAATCGTTATATAAATGCCTGTAATAATGGCCGAAGTGATTACTCCTGAAATGTTGGCTCCTAATGCATCACCCAAAATAAAAGAATTCGGATTATCTTTACTTACCAACTTTTGAGCCACTTTTGCCGTAGTGGGTACACAGCTTACGGCTGCAATGCCGATCACCGGATTATAGTTCCCTTTCTTAATGAAATACATAATGTACCCTCCCATGATGCCTCCGATACCCGACAGTAACAAAGCAAGCATACCTAATACTAACAGTTTAAGAATCTTCGGATCGAGTAACAAATGTGCGTCGCAAAGTACACCCAATAATAGTCCTAACATAAAAGTAGAACCATAGAGCAACGGACCGCTCACAAAATCATATATATGCTTCATACCGGATTCACGTACTGCCACTCCCAGGAATAGCGAAAAGAACAATGGTGAAGCAACCGGAAACAAGAAACACAATACTGCACACAGGATTGCAGAAAAAGCCAGCTTCACTTTCGCATCATAATTTTTAGGAGCTTTCTTTTCTACCATCTTGATAGCACGCAGACGTTTAGGAATCAGCAATTTCACCAAATAAGGATATCCCCCGTAAGTCAATCCCAGATAAAGATAAGCCACCACCGTAATAGGTACAAACAAGTGTTTGGCCAAAGCAAGCGATGTAAACAAAACCATCGGACCATCAGCTCCGCCTACCATTGCCACTGAAGCACTTTCTTTTAAAGACAGTCCCAGACCGGAAGCAATAGGCACTGTCAAAAATGTACCCAATTCAGCACATAAAGCAAGAAAAATGCTGGCAAACGGTTTCTGCAATAGGAATCCCACATCAAGCAATGTACCGATTCCCATAAATACAAAGCAGGCTATCAATCCGTTGCTAAAGGTCAATGTGTATACCGGTTGCAGAAAGTCAATCTGCATCGTGTTCATCAATGCGTCGGTATCCGACAGCATCGGATCTAAAAAAAGATTCCCCAATGTTCCGTCGGGCATAATCAGTGTTCCACAATTAATAGCTACCATTCCCAGGCCCATCGGAATCATCACCATTGGCTCGAGTACCCCTTTCCAGCCTAAATAAATGAGCAGAAACCCCAAAGCTATTAAAAACATACGGGCACTGGCCAGAAACCATCCGCTGGCTATCATTGTTCCAAATCCCTGAAACAGGGTTCCAAAGTCTATACTTTCCATACTATCAAGATTTATTGTTTTTTATTGGTTGAGGATGTCTTATTATTTTTTTTATCATGCTGTAACATCTGTTCTTCTTTCCGAAGAAACATCGTTCTTGTGTCTTCCGGGTAAAAATAATCCATTAAACCTCTCTCCGATTCACCGGGACTGACACCATGATAAAACCCACGATTATCTCCGGGATGTTTTGTGACCCCCCTGCTGAAGTCTTCACGCCCATCACTGCCATACTCCTCATCACTCAGAGCACTTTCAGTTATTAACGTAGCTACTTTCTGATGCAGTTTCCGAATACGCTTCAGCCGGGCCAATTCTTCCTGGTGCGAACTATAAAAAGCCAACGAATCAGCTGCAGAGGCAATCAACTTTATCACCCCGGCAACGAAAAAACCAATGACGAAGGTAAGCCCCATCATGGCAAAAGTGGATAACAATAAGCTAAACATAACACAGTATGATTTTAGATTGAAAAATAAAATGCAATGTATACCGACCGCCGGAAAATACAAGACGCACCTTCCCGGCATTTATCGGAATGGATAAATGGGGTTACCCAATCACTTCAATACAGAAGTGTAGAATCGGAAAGCTAAATCAGGATATGCTCTAACGAGTATACATAATACCCGCTGGAATATTTAATGAAGTTATGATTGAAGTCCGGATAAGTATCTCCCCTCTCCGATTGATGGAAAAGTGAGGCATTGAGTAGCCGGATAGCAGTCTGCAATTTGAGTTTCAAAATTTTGGAAGAACTTAGTTCCCGTGAAAAAGAACTATGGGGAAGAATAGCATCACACACTTTGGATTCAGCCGTCTCATCATTGAATAAAGAATGGTCTCCGGCATATTGTGATACAAAGGTGGCAGTAACTTCGGCGGGAAGTTCTGCAGCTTCTTCTATAGAAGCGGTATAACCGGCTCCATACACAAAAAAGATACCTATCAATATGCAGAATATGTACTTTATCATAGTAGTTGCAAACGTAGCAATAAATTTGAGAAAAAATAGAATTCGTTGTCTAATTAACGAATATTTTATAATGATTGTTCCGGATATAAACGGATTAATGACAAAAAAAGCGGAGAATCATCCGATTCCCCGCTTCTTATTCATATAATATAGATTGTGTTTAATTACATGGTAACCTGCTTTGCAAGCAGTTTTTGAAGTTTGCCATTTAACAGCTGGCACATTGTTCCATTTCCCATTGCTTGGTAACGTTTGATACGATACTGCAACATCATAATTTCATTTGCATTCTTTTTCATAATTTTGGTCCTCTTTTTTTGCTCTCCACGTTTTGAAGAGCGGTTTTACATCTTGTTTTCTTTATTAACACTGCAAAGATACGAAATGTTTTCGAAAATATGTTCTAAAACATAAGAAAAGTGTATCGTTAGTTGATTTTTCTTTTTATAAGGCCTGATTTGGCAAGTGTATATTACAAATATATTGCATAACTTTGCGCTTTATCAAGAAAAACGACTATGCTCAAACGGATACCCCACACATACACCATCATTTCTTCGGTCATTCTACTCTGTGCAGTGCTTTCCTGGATCATTCCTGCCGGAGAATATGTGCGAGAGACAATCGACGTAAACGGTATTTCCCGCACTGTCATTGTAGACCATTCTTTCCACCGGGTAGAACAGACACCCCAGACCTGGCAAGTGTTCAGCTCCCTTCTTGAAGGCTTCGAACGTCAGGCAGGAATTATAGCTTTCTTACTGATTATGGGAGGTGCCTTTCAAATAATGAATAGCAGCCGTGCTATTGATACCGGCATTTTTTCATTTCTGAATTTCACGAAAGGACTTGAAAAACACCGACTGATCAAAATACTGGGAGTAAACAATGTAGTGATATCCTTAGTCATCATCCTTTTCAGCCTTTTCGGTTCCGTATTCGGTATGAGTGAAGAGACACTGGCCTTCGTCATCATCATTGTCCCACTTGCCATATCAATGGGATATGACTCCATCACCGGGCTGTGCATGGTATACGTAGCTGCCCATATCGGCTTTTCCGGTGCAGTACTGAATCCTTTTACGATCGGCATTGCGCAAGGTTTGTCTGATCTCCCGTTGTTCTCCGGATTTGAATACCGTATGTTTTGTTGGCTGGTACTGACCACCGCCCTGATTGTTTGTGTACTCAGATATGCCGCTGTCGTCAAAAAGCATCCGGAAAAATCACCTATGTATCATGCTGACGCTTATTGGCGGAAACGGGAAAAAGAAAGCTGTGGAGAGATATCCCATGTAACGACTCGCCAAGCATGGATCGTATACCTATTGTTACTCGTGTCCTTGGGGTTGTTCTCCATCATCTACCCGATCAGTACTTTTTCAGTAGGTGAAGCATCAGTCACCTGCTATGCAGTTCCCACCTTATCTATCTTGTTTGCAGTTTTCGGTTGGCTGGGTTTACGCAAATCCAACCAGTTCTTTATATTGACCTTACTCGCATTCACTATTCTTTTCCTGATTATCGGTGTCATGGGTCATGGCTGGTATTTACCGGAGATATCCGCCATCTTTCTGGCAATGGGCATTCTTTCGGGGTTTGCCAATAGTGAACATGCAGATGCTATCATCAAGCAATTCATGGATGGAGCCAAAGACATGTTGTCGGCCGCCATAGTTGTGGGACTGGCCGGAGGGATTATTCAAATACTGCAAGACGGACATATCATCGACCCCATTTTACATTCTTTGGCTTCACTGATGGGAGAAGCCGGAAAAATAGTATCTTTGGGGGTGATGTATCTGATACAGACACTCATTAACCTGATTATCCCTTCCGGGTCCGCCAAAGCAGCGTTAACCATGCCTATCATGGCACCCTTTTCCGATGTCATCGGACTTTCGCGGCAAGCTACGGTAATGGCTTATCAGTTTGGTGACGGATTTACCAATATGATCACCCCTACTTCTGCTGTACTGATGGGTGCCTTAGGCATTGCCCGCATACCTTATGAGATTTGGGTAAAATGGTTCTGGAAGATACTTCTTTTATTCATTATCCTAGGAATGGTACTACTGATTCCCACGGTACTTTTCCCATTGAATGGATTTTAGAGTTCCGTTCTCTTTCCTTCACCCGGAAAATGGAAAAGAGCCGGACTCCGAAGAATGTAAACCAGAATTTTCATAAATGACCATAAAGATACCGAAAGATTAAAGTAGAAAACAGTAATTCCGGAAAGATGAAACAAAAAGAGAAAGAAATCAAAACTAAATATATGAACCAAAAGCATTCACTCCCCCCTCTCCTTAAGAGAGGAACGGGGGTGAGGCCTTACTTAACAACAAATTGTATGAAAACCCTAACCCGCTTTCTAATCATTCCGATGTTGTCGGTTGCGTTCTTTTCATGCAGTGAGTCCCATTTCCTGAAAGATGTGGCTTACCGAAACCAAGTGACGCAAGATTTTGAAATGAAGAAGCAGCAACTTCCCAATGGAGAGTTGTTTGCAGTGTTTAATGAAAAGCTCACCATTCCCGAACAAGAGGCTTTAATGTTCCTCTATGCCTACATGCCTACAGGTGACGTAACGGATTATACAGGCGACTACTATCTGGAAAATGTCAGACTCTCCGATCAGGCACGTCGGGAAATGCCTTGGGGAAAAGAAATCCCCGATGACGTATTCCGTCATTTTGTGCTCCCCATTCGGGTAAACAATGAAAACCTGGATGACTCACGCCGGGTGTTTTACAATGAACTGAAAGACCGTGTGAAGAATCTGTCATTGCACGACGCTGTACTCGAGGTAAACCACTGGTGCCACGAAAAGGTAATCTACACCCCAAGTGATGCCCGTACGAGTTCTCCACTCGCTTCCGTAAAAACCGCTTATGGTCGCTGTGGTGAAGAATCCACCTTCACCGTAGCAGCTCTCCGCTCGGTAGGTATTCCGGCACGACAGGTATATACTCCGCGTTGGGCACATACCGACGACAACCATGCATGGGTAGAAGCCTGGGTAGATGGCAAATGGTATTTCTTTGGTGCCTGCGAACCGGAACCGGTTTTGAATCTGGGTTGGTTTAATGCTCCCGCCAGTCGTGGTATGCTGATGCATACAAAGGTATTCGGACGCTATACCGGACAAGAAGAAATCATGTACGAAACTCCGAATTATTCAGAGATCAACGTGATTGACAATTATGCTCCGACTGCCAAAGGTTCCGTACTCGTGACAGATGCCGAAGGTCAGCCGGTAGCCGATGCTACCGTAGAGTTCAAGGTCTATAACTACGCTGAATTTTATACGGTGGCCACCAAACATACAGACCGGAGCGGGCATGCATCATTGACTGCCGGCAAGGGTGATATGTTGGTATGGGCCTCCAAAGACGGACGGTTCGGTTATTCTAAACTATCATTCGGCAAAGACAATGAACTGAAGATCACACTGGACAAAAACACCGGTGAAACCTATTCGCTTCCACTGGACATCGTTCCTCCTGCCGAAGGCGCCAACCTGCCCGAAGTGACTCCGGAACAACGTACCGAAAATGATCGGCGCATGGCACAGGAAGATTCTATCCGCAACGCATACGTAGCCACTTTCATTACCGAAGAGCAAGCTCGGACTTTTGCCAAAGAGAATAAGCTGGATGAAACCGAAACAGTACGCTTACTGATAGCTTCCAGAGGTAACCACCAGACTTTAACCGATTTCCTTTCTGATGCTGTAAAAGCCGATAAGGCCGGTCAGGCTATCAGCCTGCTGAAAGTAATCTCGGCCAAAGACCTGAGAGACGTAAGCCCGGAAGTATTGAACGACCATCTGAATAACTCCGGCCTGCCCGCTTCTGAAGATTTCTGTAGCAACGTACTGAACCCGCGTGTAGCCAATGAAATGATCACTCCTTACAAAGCATTCTTCCGGAAAGAGATTCCGGCAAGTGAAGCGGAAGCCTTCCGCAAAAATCCACAAGCTTTGGTAGAATGGTGTAAAAAAGAGATCACAATCAATAACGAATTGAACTCACAACGTATACCAATGTCACCAATGGGTGTATGGAAAGCCCGGGTAGCAGACGAGAAATCCCGTAACATTTTCTTTGTATCCATGGCCCGTAGCCTGGGTATTCCTGCCTGGATAGATGAAGTGACCGGCAAGATTCAATATCGGACTTTCAATGACAACAACCTCAAGAACGGCAAGGTCTATGATGTCGATTTTGAAGCCGCACAGCAAACGCAGGCACCAACCGGAACGCTCGTAGCCCGCTACCGGCCGATCCCTTCGTTGAGTGATCCAAAATACTATTCACACTTCACCCTCTCAAAGTTCCGCAATGGAACCTTCCAACTCCTCAACTATGACGAAGGTGACGTAGATATGGGTGGAGGAGCCACCTGGTCGAACTTGCTGAAGAATGGTGCACCTCTGGACACAGGATACTATATGATGGTAACCGGTACTCGCATGGCAAGCGGAGCTGTATTGGCTAATGTGACTTTCTTCACCATTGAAGAGGGAAAGACAACAACTGTCGATCTGGTCATGCGCGAAAGCAAAGACCAGGTACAAGTAATTGGTAATTTTAATTCCGAATCGACTTATCTGCCTATAGGAACCTCCGAACCGCAAAGTATTCTTCAGACTTGTGGCCGGGGATACTACGTTGTAGCAGTGCTGGGAGCCGGACAAGAACCCACTAACCATGCCCTTCGGGATATTGCAGCTTTAAGCGGTGAATTTGAAAAATGGGGACGCAAAATGGTGTTGCTCTTCCCTAGTGAAGAACAGTACAAAAAGTTCCGCCCGTCAGAATTCCCCGGATTGCCTTCAACCATTACCTATGGTATCGACGTAGATGGAGCGATCCAGAAACAAATTGCCGAATCGATGAAGTTGCCAAACAGCACCATCCTGCCCATGTTTATTATCGGTGATACATTCAACCGGGTAGTCTTCGTGTCACAAGGTTATACCATCGGATTGGGCGAACAGTTAATGAAAGTAATCCATGGATTATAGAATAAAACGGGCACTTGCCTGAAACAGATCCTCCATTAAAAAAGGAAGAAGTTCAGACTTCTTCCTTTTTTAATATATCATGAAATAGAAACAGACATCAAAGATTCCCTCCATACCGTTCACTATTCCCCAAACGTAAATATCCCTTTTATAGGTGTGTCGCCCGGAGAGTAACTTGTTATTCCCACTCTTCCCTCATAATAGGAGCTTTCAACAATAACCGTTACCTTTTCAGCATTATCCAATAACAAGGTTATATCTTCTTTTCCATCAGCAGATAGACGGATGTCAGGAGTTATTTCTTTCCCTCCATAATCCAGCACCCCTTCCGGAAGATAATGAAAGCCTACAATATCCATTGAATATATTCCATAATAGATATATACCTTAGCTTTATAATCCGTATGTATTCCGAAATCATCCTTATATTTCACAATAAAATCTGCGGTTCGCTCATCGGACTGTGGGATATCTCCTTTATCTTCATCATGGCAACTGCAGAGTAATGCCAATAATGCCAATAAAACAATCGAATATTTATGCAAGCTCATAGTTCCTTATAATTTATTAGTTCTCAATATGATATTACTTCCAAATATATAAAAATAATACCGGACAAATACGATCATGCAACTATTTTTTTCTTAGGATTCCACCTTTAACTATTTTCCCCAATCACTAAATTCAAAACTCAGTTGTTCCCATACTCCCCGATGTTCATCCGCTTCTTCTCTCGGATTCGATACCGAAAGCCCGATCAAGCGAATGGGATGCTGCTCATACTCCACCTCTTTCAGCAATTGTTTGGCAAGGGGCAAGATTCTCTCAAGATTCGTAAGTTCCTGTGCCTGTGTCATGCTTCGTGTTATCTGGCTAAAATCATGAAACTTGATCTTCAGAGTTAGTGTATTTCCCCGGAACTCTTTCTGCTGCAATCGCTCTACAAGCTCCGTAGCTACGTGATAAAGCTCTATAATCACAGACGATCTCACATGGATGTCTTTCTCCAATGTATGCTCACATCCGATTGATTTACATATTCTCACTGCTTCTACCGGTCGAAGATCGACTCCACGTGCAAAATCATAATAAAGCAGTCCCACTTTACCAAACTGACGTACCAGCATTTCAGACGAACACTCCCGTAACTGAAGTCCATTGTGTATCCCCAGTAAATGCATCTTCCGGGCAGTCACCGGACCTACTCCCCAAAATGACTCAATAGGCAAACGGGCAATGAAATCGATTGCCTGATCAGGATGAATAGTACAAAGTCCGTCGGGTTTACGAAAGTCTGAAGCTATTTTAGCCAGAAATTTATTATACGACACGCCTGCCGATGCCACCAGGCTCAGTTCTTCACGGATACGTTGCTTGATAGCTTTAGCTATATCCACAGCCAGCAAGATCCCCTGCTTATTCTCCGTCACATCAAGAAACGCTTCATCCAATGACAGAGGTTCAATCAGATCGGTATACTCATGAAATATTTCGTGTACCTGACGGGAAACGGATTTATACACTTCCATCCGTCCGGGAACAAAAATCAATTGCGGACACAGACGTTTCGCCTTTTGTGACGACATAGCCGAACGAACTCCATAACGACGAGCTTCATAACTTGCTGCCGCTACTACTCCCCGCTCCTCAGCATGCCCCACGGCAAGCGGTTTACCACGCAATTCAGGATGATCCCTTTGCTCCACAGAAGCATAAAAGGCATCCATATCGATATGTATAATTTTACGTTCATTCATCTCTGCAATCCTTCTGCATCGCAGTTCTCCTTTCGGATAGCAAAGATAAGAGTAATTCTCTCAATCCAGTCGACCGGATTAGTTAATAAAATGAAGACCGGTAAGGTGGCTCCCTTACCGGTCTTCTGCCGGTCTATAAATTGTTTATATACTTCGTCGGTGAGCCCCCATAATATTTCTTAAACACGATCCCGAAGTATTTAGGATCACTGAAACCCGTCATATCCGCAACCTCAGCCACCGTATACTTTCTGCTCATTAACAAAACCAATGCTCTGTTGAGCCGCACATTACGCACATAGTCCGCAGGAGCATGCCCGGTTATCTCCTTAATCTTATTATAAAAACTCGAACGACTCATATTCATGCAGTCGCTCAGTTCACCAATCTTAAATCCGGAATCGGTCATCCTCTCTTCAATCAGACTTCTCACCTGACGGATAAACTCCCGATCACCTTCTGATGACTCTACCTCTTTATCGATAGGGTCCGAGGCCTCACCCCCCAACGCCAAACGAATATACCTCTTACGGATCATTTCCCGGTTAGCAATCAAAGCTGCAATCTCAGTCTTTAAAGATGATATGGCAAAAGGCATACACACATAAAGATCGGCATTCCGTTGAATGTACCGGTCATCCTCTCCCGGTTTCACTAACAATATTACCGGAATATGTGCTACTCTGTCATCCGATTTAATCCGAACGGCAAGTTCCTCACCCGAAATACGGGTAAGAACAGAAGAAGCCAGTACTGCATCCGGACATTGTTCACACACAGTCTCAAAGGCCGCCTCCGCATCACAAACAGACACAATCTTATACTCCTTCATCAGGATTTGCACAAGATAATTGCACAAATCCTTATTCCTTTCAACCAATACCAGAGAATGTTTCTCTTTTTTCTTATCCGGACGTTTCTGCTCAGAAGTTTTCACTGCCGGCAGCATTCCGGTAACCGACAACAACTCACTATTCCCTGTGGAGACCTCCGGTACGGATAATATCCCGGAGAATTCAGAAACTCTTTCCGATTGCCGGATGACAATAGGAAAAATTAAAATAAGCACCAGTTTTTGTTCTTCTTTATAAGCAAATTTGATTTTACCTTTATGCAAACAGATTAATTTACGTATAAATAACCAACTCATTGTCTCGGAAGAACCTCCCGAAACGAACCCTTTATAATTTAGAATTTTTTTTTAAGAAACCCGTTATCCTCAGATTCCAGCCTCAACTCCCACTTTTGATTGTTACACGAAGTACTCAGAAGAATTTCGCCACCTCGATCCATACTGTCTGTAAAAGCCATTAACAGGTTTCTAAGAATGGCAGACATCTTATCCTTATCGAGGCATACGGTAGTAAAGGCAGGCTCCTCCGTCCAACGGAGCATAATGTCCTTCTCGCTGATATAATCTCTAATTCGGGCTACTGTCTCTTTCAAGAATATGGATAACTCATAGTCGGCAAGCGACAGACGCCCCGGAGCAGCAGAGACACGACTGATATTTTCCAGCTCAGCCAATAAATTGTTCACTCCCTTTATCTGTTGCAATACGTTACTAACAAGTTCGGAAGATGACTTTTCATAAAGATATTCCAAAGGAACTTTTATCAGTGTAAGTGGCAGACAAAGGTTACGTGTCGTATTCACAAACAACCGTACTTGTTCTCTTGAAAGGTTTCTGTCTTGCCATACGAACCATGAACGTACGGCCAGAGAGCCCAACATAAGTGCCAAAAGACCGTAACAAAAGAAAGCTCCACCTGTCTTCCAAAGGGGTTGACGAATGATGATGTGCATATTTCTTTGCGCAAACGGCCGACCGTTATCAATGGATAACGCCCGCACAGAAAAGATATATTCACCCGGAGGAAGGTTCGAAAAACGAATTCTATTATCTACAGACGGAGTACTCCAATCCGTATGATCAAGTTTCCAACTGTAAGCTATGTCCTGCTTTTCAGTATAGCGAATGGCAGTAGCCGTAAACGAAAAAGTATTTTCATTGTGCTCCAACTGTAACGTAGCTGTACAGTTCAGAGCTTTCTTCAATGGAGAATTCTCCGTTTCGACGGTCACCTCTTTGTCCAAAACCCGAAGTTCGTCCAAGTAAAATCCCAAACAAGCTTTACGCAGCGGTCGAGCCTCTTGTTTATCATACTCAATTGCGCCTTGATAGGTGCCCAGAATGTATCTTCCATTACCTAAGAAAGTACCCGATGTAATCCGAATTCCTTTACTCAGAAACCTGTGACATGAATGTTGTACAAGATCGAGCGAGAAAGCAAACCCATCACTGCTTCCCATTAACCGCCTGCTATCATCCGACCAAACAGCATATACATTACCGGTTCCTAAAGCAGCAACCGTATCCATCTGCTCATGCTCCGGATGATAGACCATTAATCCGTTTCCTTCAGTCCCAATATAAAGACAATCATCGGACTGATGCAAAGCATGAATGTGTAAACCGGACAAGCGTTTTACCTCCACGATACTATCGTTTTCCGGACAATAAAAAAACACCCCTTCATCCGTTCCAATCCAAAAACCGTCTTTATCCTTACGACACAATGCGTTTACTCCCGAAATATGTACATACGGTGTAACCGAATAATTACTTTGCTTTCGGATGAAGAACAAACCGTGTACATAGTTCCCGGCACATATCTCTCCTGGCTTTACTTCACACAATGCAGTATACATCTGACAAGGAAGAGGCGTAACAATCCGGTTCCATAAGCCTGTCGACGGATGAAAACAACTGATACCGTGATCCGTTGCAAACCAGACATCCCCATCCGAATCATGCAGAACCGCATTTACCCGATTGTTGGTCAGTGAATGACTGTCCCCGGACCGTGCCCTGTACCATTTATAATCATCAGGAGATTCCACATCGATCATTGATACGCCTTCCGAATAATCCGCCACCCAGATAAGTTTCTGATCATCTACAAACACGTCAGCAATCCGGTTGGTACGAATTGAATTATCATTCTCAAAATCAGTTTGTATAAAAGATGTAATATCCGGATTAACGATATCCATACGAAATAATCCCTCACCATCTGTAGCTACCAAAACAGTCCGGTCATCCCATATCCTCAGACCACTGACCCGACTATTCAACAATCGGTTCCAAGTACCAACCAATTGCTCCGACTTCATATCCCATACCCCTAATCCTTCCGAATAATCAAACACAACCAATCTTTGGGTATAAGGATGAAAAAGTATTTCATGTATCCGGCTACATCTTTTACCGGACAATTCTCCGGTTTGCCTGTCGACGGCATAATTCTTTATTGTAATTCCGAACAGCCCTTCATCCGAACCTACAAAATACTCTCCCGGAGCCACCTCTACCATACAGGAAATCGTTGCCAGGCTATGATCCACCCGATGAAAAGTATTGGATAGTATTTGATAGGCTATCAACCGGTTTCCGACAGAAAACCAGATATGACTACTGTTATCTACGCAGAGAAAATGAAGGGAAACATCATTCGGAATAACCAGATGATTCCTGCATTCGAATTTATCCAATGATGGATTGTACATCCATAAATATCCATTACGGGTGACTACCCACAACCCATTCCGATTATCTGTAAGCAACCGGCAATTGCCCATATAATAATCCATGGTTCGCCCTTCGGCCGGCAGTTCATAGTGTTTTAGCTTGGTCCCATCAAACCGACTGATTCCGGCATGATTCATAAACCACATATAACCCAGAGCATCCCTTTGGATCTGATACACTTTACGAGTATTCGTTTCACTTCTTTCTACAATGTGTTTGCAAACGATGGCATGACATAATGAACCATACAACATCATCATGAAGTATATAATATATTTCATTCTATTTGTTTGTTATAATTTAAATGGAGTAGTTTATAAAAAGCAAGAATCAAACAAGAGGTAGCGAGGGGGGGGAAAGAAATACTACCTTCTTCACGTCACGTAAGGAGGTGATCGGATTTGTAGCGCTCCTACACGCCTTAAATCCCTCTCAGTTATCGTAGTGGATATTAACAAAATAACAGCAATGAGATGTTCACATAGTTTATTTATTAGTAACAAGACATTGAGAGAGGTGACTTACATAAAAAATCAATCTGATCTACATTAGAACGGGATAATATTCAATTTGTTTTCCAAATATGGTTTCTAATAAAAAAAAGACAGATTAACAGGGGATTTGCCAGAATATGAATTAGGAACAAATATGGGCAGACAATAATTTCCTTAACCAGACTTGGAATCAGATTGTTTTTCATTTGTCGATTCTCTATGACAAATTACTCTGGAGCCAAATGTAGAGTGTTTATTTTAAAAAACAAAATAAACTACCCGGACAAATAATTGGGGATAAAATGAAGTTAATCCAATATATTTCAACAACTTACGTTAGAGAAGAACTTTATAACCCGGACAATTGGGATCTTATTAACCCAAAAAGTCCCCCTGAATTTATAAGTTCAGGAGGACCTTTTTGTCATAAAGTGGAGCTGGAGGGATTCGAACCCTCGTCCAAACGAGGAAATCATAAGCTTTCTACATGCTTATCTTTGCCTAAGTTTTTCGTGCAGGAGCAGAACCAAAGCCATCAATTCCTGCCTTATCCTTTAAAGTTTCATCAGAAGCGCAAGGCCACTTCTGACTATCCCCGATGTAACTGCACCACTAAACCGGAATGCTTCGGAGCAACAGCTTCCGAGTGATGTCTCGTCCTGGCACCTGGTGCCTGGATTAAGCTAATCTACTATGATTCGATTAAGCAGCAAGAGCGTAATTAGTTTCGCCAGATAAAATTTTGATAACTGAGATTAAAGTGCAAATCACCGACGCACTGCATGCTTACCCACCATTTCTGCCCGCTGTCAAAACCAGTCAACCCCTTTTGAAATGAGGAAGTGGTAACCACTTATGTGGGTGCAAAGATAGATAATATTCGTCATATAGAAAGAAAAAGAGGGTGGATTTTAGATATTTTATTCATTCCGGAAAGAAACACAGGAGATTATACTAACTTTGTATTTTCAGAATGTAACAAAGACAACCAACAAAATCTTAAAACAACATCTATTCATTATGGTCAAGAAAATCATTAGTATCTGTGCTGCCGGTATGATTGTAGCCAGTTGCTCCCCAAAAAAGACAACAGCTCAGCCGACAGATCCGTCAACCACTGACAGTGAATTAACAATGCTGGTCGGAACTTACACTTCCGGCAACAGCAAAGGCATCTACACTTTCCGATTCAACGAAGAAACCGGAGAATCGCTCCCACTGAGTGATGCGGAAGTAGCAAACCCTTCATACCTCATTCCATCAGCGGACGGAAAGTTTGTCTACTCCGTCAATGAATTTAGCAAAGACCAGGCCGCAGTCAGCGCCTTTGCCTTCGACAAAGAAAAAGGAACTCTACACTTATTGAATACACAAAAAACAATGGGAGCCGATCCGTGCTATCTGACCACCAACGGAAAGAACATCGTCACAGCCAATTATAGCGGTGGAAGTATTACCGTCTTTCCTATCGGACAAGACGGAGCATTGCTACCCGCCTCAGACGTAATCGAATTTAAAGGTTCCGGTCCGGACAAAGAACGGCAGACGATGCCTCACCTACACTGTGTACGTATTACCCCCGACGGTAAATACTTACTGGCAGACGACTTAGGTACCGATCAGATACATAAATTCAATATCAACCCTAATGCCAATGCCGATAACAAAGAGAAATTCCTCACAAAAGGTACCCCGGAAGCTTTTAAAGTTGCTCCCGGTTCCGGCCCCCGGCATCTGATATTCAATTCAGACGGTAAGTTTGCCTACCTTATTAATGAAATCGGAGGGACGGTAATCGCTTTTCGATATGCTGACGGAATGTTGGACGAAATTCAAACTGTTGCGGCTGACACTGTAAACGCACAGGGAAGCGGTGACATCCACCTTAGCCCGGACGGAAAATATCTCTATGCCAGCAACCGCTTGAAAGCAGACGGAGTGGCTATCTTTAAAGTTGATGAGACCAACGGTACCCTAACCAAGGTAGGTTATCAGTTAACGGGAATCCATCCACGCAACTTTATCATCACTCCCAACGGCAAATACTTATTGGTAGCTTGCCGCGACACCAATGTCATTCAAATATTTGAAAGAGATCAGGCTACCGGATTATTAACTGATATCAAGAAAGATATAAAAGTAGATAAACCTGTTTGCCTGAAATTTGTAGACTGATAGAAAAAGAAGGTAAAGGAGAAACAAACAGTTTTACCCTAGAATAACCGAAAGGAAGACGTTTTTTTATTATTTTTGCATCACTTTATTAACCCTAAGAGATTTCACAAATATGAAAAGACACGTCTTCCTTTTGGTAACCTTGTTTACCATGAGCACTGTTGCAGCTCAACAACAACCAATTATTTCCCCCAAAGACTCTATCCCCTCTGTGATCGAACGCATCACCGGAAAAGAGAACAAAGGATTTTCCGCTCACATGAATCTCCAATTATATACTTCATGTGCTGCCTCTTTTACTGAAAATGAGTTAGATGAAGTTGCTTTCAAGTTAAACCGGTTTAAGCTGGAAATCATAGGAAATATCAACCGGAAGTTCTCTTACCATTTCCGGCAATCTTTTAATAAATACAGCAACCCCTTTGCTCTGGATAATCTGTCCTCTTCCGTAGAGTATGCTTATCTGACCTATCACCTTTCCGATCGCTTTTCCATCACGGCCGGAAAGCAATTTCTTATGCTGGGAGGCTATGAGTACTATGTCAATCCGATTAAAGTACGTGAATTCAGCGAGTTTAATAATTATGTAAACTGCTTTCTGGCGGGAGTATCTGCCACTTGGAATGTGACTCCGACTCAAGAACTCAATTTTCAGATAGTCAACAACCGTAACGGTGGAGACGCAGATACTTACCTTCACGGCCTGCCGACAGATGTCGAAGCTACCAAAGTACCTCTGATATCGACCATTAACTGGAACAGTTATTATCTGGACAAAGCCATTCAGTTGAGATACGCCGCTTCATGGGGACAGCAGGCCAAAGGAAGAAATATAATGTATCTTACCGCAGGCAATGTTTACGAAAAAGGTCCATGGATCGCTTATATGGATTTCATGTACTCCCGACAAGGAATCGATAATAAAGGCATTATCAGCGCCTTACCTCGCATAGACTTGGAAAACCCGCAGACAGCCCAACATACCGAGTATTTTACCACGATTGCCAATGTAGACTACCGCTTCCACCCTAATTGGAATGCTTACCTGAAAGGTATTTACGAATCCGGAAAAATTTATAAAGCTAACGGTATCTTTGAAAAAGGTACCTATCGCCGGACATGGTGCGGACAAGTTTGTGTGGAATACTATCCAATGAGGAACAGCGAACTATTGATCTTCTTGCACTATCAATACAAACGAAATAAACTATTGAAACCCGCCCGCAATTTAGATGCTATAGACCCGAATACGCAGCGGATCTCGCTAGGGCTGGTATATTCCATACCGGTTTTTTAATCCCGGGCAGTTCATATAGGAAAGGCGAAAGAGTTTTATATTTAGGAAGGACTTTTTCGCTTTTCAAAGCTTTAACAACAATTCCCTTACCTTTCTTCGTACATTGCAAATAATCAGTACGCAAGGTTCCCTTCTTCATATCAAAAATAAGACCGGGATTAAAGTGTTGTCCGTTAATCCGCGTCTCAAAATGCAGATGCTCGGTAGTAGCCCGTCCGGTACGTCCGGTCAGGCCAATAGCCATTCCGGCTTTCACCACATCCCCACTCTTTACCAGATTCTTCACATTATGACTGTATACCGTCTCCAGCCCATTGGGATGTCGTATCACAATCACATTGCCATACGCACCATAAGGTTTAGCCATACGTACCACCCCGTCAAAAGCTGCACGAATCGTATCGCGGGCACAAGTTTTTATGTCGTCACCGCTATGACCTCCACGTGTTCCATAGCCCGAAATGACTTTGCCTCCCGGCAAAGGGAAAGAGTAATTCCGTGACAGGGACTTCAGATCCAGCATGACACAATTCTCCTTGGAAAAAAGTCCCGGTGTAGCCACCCGGACATGATTGACCTCCATATCCGAAAATTTGTTCTGTGCCCTACCCGATATGTTGGCACACAAAAAGCATACAGATAAAATCAGTAAAGTGAATATGTTTTTCATGGGGATATCCGTTATTCAAAGTAAGTAATTGTTCCTCCGTCCGAGTCAGCGTATTTTTTCAATAAAGTTTGTATCATTTCGGCAGCTTCCTGCAGTCCTTCTTTACCATTATAGCCATTAACGATAGCCAATATATGTGTTGTTTCCAGCCCCATCTTTGTCCGTTCGTTATCACTGGTCGGAGTCCCTATTCCCCCCACAGCATCCCGGTACACCGGCAGCCCTTCGATATTCAGCACACCACGCCCGATCCCTTCGAAAGGCTCGTTCATCTTACCGATCCCCAGTTCCAGACCAGTGCCCGCTATCTTATCAGCATCAAAACCACCTATCGAATGTCCGGTCCGGAGAGAAACCAGGTTAATCAAATCGACCAAAGTATCAATCTGATACAAAGCAATCCCCCGCATCAATCTGCGACGTAACGCTTCGGCCGACGGCCGATATCTCCCAGGATCTTTCCCGCAGCGTTTGTAGGCTTCACGTGTGGCAGCTATCACAGGTTGTTTCTTAATATCTTCCAACCGGGTTGTTGCAGTGAGCATTTCTGTGAAAGATTGAATCTCCTCCCAAAGCCCTTCACAATAAGAAGTGTTTTTCACTTCAGCATATATAGCAACCCCTGCAAAAACAGGACATGCTTCTTTTAACTCTTTCGATACAATAATGGTATACATAATAAATCAAAATTTTATCTATCAGCTATTTATCATAATGCCCGACAAAATACGTCCGGACTTTATGCCCAATCTTCGCGCTGAAAAGAAATCCTCATGCCGGATGTAAGTACAAATATCCGCTATTTCAATTTGTACTCCCGGTACTCCAAAATCCAAAAGCTGTTGCCGGTTGGCTTCCCATAAGTCAATATGGTACTTATGTGTAACCGAATGCCTGAAAGAGATACGCGACATATCAAAACCATTCAAACGAAAAGCTTCATAAACTTCATCCCCCACCTCGAATGATTGTAGAGAGATACCCGGACCGATACATGCGATTACATCTTGTCCTTCCGTTCCAAAAACAGCCCGCATCTTCTCAAGCGTATGTCCAACAATATACTCCACTGTCCCCCTCCACCCGGCATGCACAGCCGCTACAGCATGATGTACTCTATCATACAACAATACCGGAATACAGTCTGCCGTGGAAATACAAATGCAGCATCCCGGCTCAGTGGTAATCAACGCATCAATCCCGTTTAGCATTTCCTGTTGCTGCTGCCCAGAAGCTCCAAGAAATTTTTCATCGACCGGAAGTATTTTCGTTCCGTGTGTCTGAAAAGGAATAATCAAATGCCTAGGAGCTTGCGATAGTGATTGAAACAACAACGTCTGATTCTTCTCTACCCTTTCAAGTTCATCTCCCGAAAAAGGTGAACAATTAAAAGAAGCATACGCCCCCTCACTATAACCGCCGTGACGGGTCGTTACAAAATGAGAAATGTTGGGGTATGCGCCCAACAGCCCATACCCCAACATTTTTCTATCGTCAGTGAGTGAAATCATTTATCTTCCCAATCCTCTTCTTCGTATTCGTAATCCAAATCGTCCTCATTACCATCATCCTCATATTCATAGTCGAGTTCTTCATCCTCACCCATATCTTTGAGTTCCTGCTGCAATCGGCTGACATCCTTCGGACGATGCACAATAGCTTCTATTTTATTGCCTTCCTTATTCAACTCCGTCCATAGAATGTCCTTCAGCACCGAAATGCCCAAACCGGATACAGATGAAATGAATACATGAGGAATTCCCTCCGGCAATGTAGGTTCTATTTCATCCATCAACTCCTGATCCAGCATATCACTCTTAGTGATGGCAAGTACCCGTTGTTTATCCAGCATTTCAGGATTAAATGTTTTCAGTTCGTTTAGCAGCACTTCATAATCTTTACGGATATCATCGCTATCCGCCGGTATCATGAAAAGTAACAAAGAGTTGCGCTCAATGTGACGCAAGAAACGCAATCCCAATCCCTTACCTTCACTGGCACCTTCGATAATTCCCGGAATATCAGCCATTACAAACGACTGTCCGTCACGATAAGATACAATACCCAGGTTAGGCTCCAATGTTGTAAACGGATAATCGGCAATCTTTGGTTTTGCAGCAGAAATAGCAGATAACAAGGTAGACTTACCTGCATTTGGGAAACCTACCAGACCTACATCAGCCAGCAATTTCAATTCAAGGATTACAGTCATCTCCTGCATCGGTTCGCCCGGCTGGGCAAAACGGGGAGCCTGACGGGTAGCCGTCTTGAAGTGCCAGTTTCCCAATCCGCCACGTCCGCCTTTTAAAAGAATGACCTCTTGTCCGTGTTCTGTTACATCACATACATATTCACCTGTTTCGGCATTGTAAACCACCGTACCACAGGGAACTTCAATAATCTTATCCGCTCCGTCTTTACCGAAACTACGGTTCTTACTGCCCGACTCTCCATGACCAGCCATTGCATGACGATCATATCTCAAGTGAAGCAATGTCCAGTAATTCCGGTTACCACGCAGGATAACATGGCCTCCTCTTCCGCCATCTCCTCCATCAGGTCCACCGTTAGGAGTATATTTTTCTCGCCTCATGTGCGTAGAGCCTCTTCCGCCTTTACCCGAGCGGCAGTATATCTTTACGTAATCAACAAAATTCGATTCAGCCATAACCAATTATTTTTTCGATGTAATCATGTGCCAATATGTCCATTGGCTATAAACAGCGCATGGAGCATATCAGCACACATATTTTATAATTATAATGTATCTACCGCTTTACAAATATCTTCGAAGATACCTTCCATGGTTCCAAGACCATTGATATGCTGGTATTTGCCTTCGCCTTTATAATATTCTTTCAACGGTGAAGTCTGTGTATTATATACAACCAAGCGTTTTTTGATGGTCTCTTCATTGTCATCTGCACGGCCCGATTCCTTACCACGTTTAATCAGACGAGTCATCAGTTCTTCTTCCGGAACATCCAGATCCAACATCACAGAGATGTCCTGTCCACGTTCTTTCAACATCACTTTCAACGCCTCAGCCTGCGGAATAGTTCTTGGGAAACCGTCAAAAATAACCCCTTTGCTATCTTTGAAACTATCAAACACACTTGCCAGAATGTCTACCATCAATTCATCCGGAATCAACTGTCCCTGATCAATGTAGCCTTTAGCTGTTTTACCCAGTTCTGTGCCGTTTTTAATTTCTGCACGCAATACATCTCCTGTTGAAATGTGATTAATTCCGTATTTCTCAACAATACGTTCGCTTTGTGTTCCCTTTCCTGAACCGGGAGCACCGAAAATTACAATGTTCAGCATCTTGTTAATTTATAATTCTACATTTTACCATTACTGGTATACCTATTATTTTATGTTAGTCTACAACTGTATAAATATCCGGATAGTTACGGCCGAAACCATCATAATCGAGACCATATCCTACAATGAAATCATTGGGAATATTCATTGCCACATATTCAATATTCAAGTCCACCTTCAGTTTATCCGGTTTCACCAGCAACGAAGCAATATGAATTTCTTTTGGCCCGCGTGTTCCCAATGTTTCCAGCAGACGCTGCATAGTCAGTCCCGTATCCACAATATCTTCTACAATAACGATCGTACGTCCCGCTATGTCTTCATTAATACCGATCACTTCCTTAATGGAACCGGTAGATGATACTCCCTGATAAGAAGCCAGCTTCACAAAAGAGATCTCGCAAGGGATCGTAATGTGTTTCAGCAAGTCGGCAGTAAACATAAACGAGCCATTCAACACACTGAGGAACAACGGGTTCTTACCTGCCAAATCACGATTAATTTCGTTCGCCACGCGAATCACTTCTTTCTGAATCTCTTGTTCCCTGATAGAAACAGTGAATAGTTTATCTTTTATCTGAATGGTATCCATAACCGGTTATTTTAAAAAAGTTGGTTGCAAAAATACGATTTTTATTCCACTCCTTACACCATCTCCTGCAAATTCTTTAAGAGAAGTCACAGAATCCCTCCGATATGCAAGGTGTGAAAAGCCATTCGGAAGTTGAACTAATAATTTTAATGGAATTAGTACCAACCGGCATCCGTCTTTTACCTATTTTTGGGTATTTCACACTCTTTAAGGACCCTCTATCTTTGCTGTCTCAAAAACAAAGATTATGATGAAAGTAAAATTAGCATTACTACTTACTCTTATAGGAACACTTCCTTTAGCAGCACAGAATGTACGGCAAGAACAGGACACAGTCTCTTATATGAACGATGATCCTTTCAATCTTGAACAAATTGTGGTTACGGCAACCCGAACAGAAAAGAAGATTAAGAACACACCGGTCATCACTCAGATAATCACCTCTAAGCAAATAGAAGAAAGAGGAACCGGTAACATTCAGGACCTTCTGACTCAAGAGGTTCCCGGACTTAACTTTCAGGAGGTTGGCTATGGAACCAGCATCGATATACAGGGATTAGGTTCCAAACACATCCTTTTCCTGATAGACGGCGAACGTATAGCGGGCGAAAACGGTGGCAACATCGACTATTCGCGAATCAATCTTTATAATATCGACCATATCGAAATAGTCAAAGGAGCTTCTTCGGCCCTCTATGGTTCTCAAGCGATGGGCGGAGTTATCAACATCATTACGCGTAAAGCCAAAAAGAAATTCGAGGCTTCCGCAGGCATACGCTATGCAGGAAGAAACCAGCAAAACTATAAAGATACTCCCAAAGATCATTCGCAATACAAATATCGGATTCATCTGGATAAACCCAATCTGAACACCAATCTGTCTCTTGGATTGAACCTGGGCAAGTTCACCATGAACACCGACGTACTTTACAAAAGTTTCGATGGATACCAATTATTCGATAAAAAACCTCTCGTGAAATATTTTCCGGCCTATAACACCACAATTACCGAAGAACTCAGTAAAACCCCGACCAGTATATCGGGATACGAAGACGTACAAGTAGCCCATAAAATGGACTATCGTTTCAGCAAACGGCTCAAAGTCCAGTTAAAAGGAAGCTATTATATGCTGAACAAATATGATTTTCAAGCAGATAATATATTCGAGAAATCAGAGGACTATACCTATGGCGGAAGCATAGATTACACGATTTCCGACAAATCCTCTTTGGTAGCCTCTGTTCATACCGATCACTACAACCGATATGATAAATACGAACTGAAGAGCGGTCGTCGTCTCGAATATAAAAACAATATTATCCAGCCCCGTATCGTATATAGCACTACGGCGCTCGATAAACAGACCATTACGGGAGGATTGGAATATTACAGAGAATCATTATTCAGTGATAAATTTGAAACCGGTGTGAAAGAAAACAAAAGCCAATGGTATGCCACCGCTTTCCTCCAGGATGACTGGAGCATCAACAAGCAATTCTCCGTAATAGCGGGACTCCGTTGCGACTATCACGAGAAATACGGTACCAACCTCACTCCCAAAGCTTCCGTGATGTATAAGATCTTTCCATTCACTGTCCGCTTTAACTATGCACGCGGCTACCGTTCACCCAGCATTAAAGAGTTGTACATGAACTGGGACCATCTGGGCATGTTCTGGATATATGGCAATAGTAAACTGAAACCCGAAACCAACAATTATATCTCTCTTTCGGGAGAATATGTGAACAGTTGGATCAATATCAGTGCCAACGTTTATAGCAACTGGTTCCGAAACAAAATAGAAGGAATGTGGAGCAATGACCAAACGGAACTCCATTATGTCAATATAGGAAAAAGTCGCCTGGCAGGAGTAGAGACCATGTGCAAAATACAAATAAACAGACATATCAATGTGCATGGAGCATACAATTATCTGTACACAAGCAAAGATGCGGATGGAGTCCGGTTGAGCTCTTCCAGTCCACATTCCGGTAATATTCGTGCTGAATATAACACACGCATCCCACGCTATGCCACCGTTGTCAACCTGTCCGGCAATATTATGGGGAAAAAGAAATTCGATGTGTTGGATGAACTGGAAATAGACGGAAAGAAGGTAGAAGCCTACTATCAGGCTAAAGTAAACCCTTATTGTCTTTGGGATCTGACAGTATCTCAATATATCATGCAGAATCTGAGAATCACAGCAGGAATAACCAATTTGTTCGATTATACTTCAGATCGAGTGACTTTCAATACTTCCACTTCACCGGGAAGAAACTATTTTATCGCATGTAATTATACACTTTAATTAAACTAAAACAATAATGAACAACAAAAACAAATTCAGATTCGCCATTCTATTATTTGGCGTACTTTCAGCGTTTATCACCACCGCTTGCTCAGACAACAATAGTCCCGACGACCCTTCACAAGGAGAAAACACGTTGCCGGTAAAACAAGTAAGCCTGAGTCGGAAAACAGCATACGGAAACGACTGGATCTATTATTCACTTGAAAAAGGAAAAGAAGTAAGCGTCAGTGAAGAATCCCATGCCGAAAATACAGACTGGGACATCGCATTCAATCGTTACAATGTGCGTACCAACAGCGGTGCATCCGGCAAAGGAAAAGGTGGAGCATTACTCACTAACATTAAAGATATGGCAGCCTGTACGACAGTTCCGCAGGGAACATTTACTGTCGACGCAGCCTATACCATCACTGCTCCCGGCACAGGTTTCCCTCCTCCTACCATGGAGTCCACCGCTAATGAGGTTCTCTGTAAAGCAATCACTTTTGCCGGCCCTCCTCCCACTTACACCCCAAGCGATTACGTATTTATCGTTCGCACAGCCAGTGGGAAATATGCCAAGTTGAAAGCCAAGAGTTTTTATGATGACGAAGGCAAAAGCGGTATTTATTCATTTGAATATGCCATTCAGCCGGATGGCAGTACAAATTTAAACTAAGCAAAAATCTCTAATGAAAAATTTCTGGAAGAAATACCATAAATGGGTAGGTTTATTCTTTAGCTTTTTTATCCTGATGTTCTGCTTTTCCGGTATTGTACTCAATCATCGTACCCTCTTTTCAAAAGCTGAAGTCAGCAGAAACTGGATGCCGGAAAGCTATCAATACAAAAATTGGAATAATGGAATCATAAAGGGAACACTACGCCTACCCGATGGGAAAATTCTGGCATATGGTAATGCAGGAGTCTGGAAAACAGACTCCTGCTTTGCTACATTTGCCGATTTCAACCGAGGTCTGGCCGAAGGAATCGACAATCGTAAAATAAGTAATATCGTCCGTGTAGCCAATAACGATATCTGGTGTGCCGGATTATATTCTATCTATCTCCTGAACCATGACAGTTGGAAAGAATATCCGATAGCCGGCAATGACGAACGAATCTCAGATATCACTCAACGTGGGGATACCTTAGTCATATTGACACGCTCTTATCTTTATACGGGTGTTTCTCCTTATGACGAATTCCGGAAAACAGAATTGAAAACACCGGAAAACTATTCAGCCAAGACCTCTTTGTTCCGGACCATCTGGCTGCTGCATAGCGGAGAGTTATTCGGTACCCCCGGCAAACTGGCAGTCGATTTTCTGGGAGTAGTATTAATCGTTCTCAGTGCTACAGGAATCATATACACCCTTCTTCCCCCATTCATTCGCCGGAGACACAAAAAAAGACTTCCTGTCAAGACACAGGCAAAGGCTCTGAAAACTTCACTGAACTGGCACAATAAATTGGGTACATGGTTGATCGGACTGACCCTATTGCTATCTGTCACAGGCATGTGTCTGCGCCCTCCATTAATGATACCTTTTGTTCTGGTCAATACCCGGCCTGTCCCCGGGAGTACACTCGATTCGGATAATCCCTGGCACGACAAGCTTCGCAGTATTCGTTGGGACGCATCCCGGAATGTCTGGCTGTTATCTTCGTCAATGGGATTCTACCGGATAAACGATTTACAACTTCCACCGGTTAAGTTAAAACAAACTCCACCGGTAAGCCCTATGGGAGTAAATGTATTTCATCTCCAAAGTCCGGACGAATGGCTGATCGGATCTTTCAGTGGCCTCTTCGTCTGGAATCCTTCCACCGGCACCGTCCTCGATTATTATACGGGACAACCTCCTGCAGCCGTTCACGGACGACCACTCGGCGGCAGTCTCGTCAACGGATTCACTGACGATTTAGTTACCCGTGAAGTAATCTTCGAATACGACAACGGAGCACGCAATAAAGAGAACAATTTAGTATTACCGGCAATGCCGGACCTTATAAAACAGCAACCCATGTCGTTATGGAATTTCTGTTTGGAACTTCATGTCGGTCGTTGTTATTCTCCGTTCTTAGGTGTTTTTTCAGATCTATTCGTTTTTATTTCCGGCCTTCTGCTAACGTTAATCCTTATTTCGGGATATATCGTATATAAAAGACACCATAAACGAAGCAAAAAAATAAGGATGCATTAATGCATCCTTATTTTTTTGCTTATAGAACCCCCAAAAGCTAGTTATAGTTTTTAGAAGGAATTAATAACGGTCATAACTAAAATTATTATAGATACAATAATTATCTTTTAGATAAAAGATGCAAGTGAAAATATTTGTGCATAAACACAATATATATTCCACTCAGCAAGAGGATACAGCCCAATAAATACCAATAACCATAATTTTGGCAATATAAATATCCGATGATAATTATAATTTGCGCAATCATATACACCAACGATACTACTACGTGCGGTATTCCCAATTCATTAGCCATTATCTGATATAAATGTTTCCGGTGAGGCAAACCAATATTTTCGTGAAGCATCAATCGATGAACGATCGTCAACACACTATCTACTCCATATACAGCAAGCAATATAAGCCAGCCAAAATTCTCTGTTTTGATAATTAAACTTCCGATCAGGAACAGGATTACAAAAGCTATACTGACCGAACCGACATCACCGGCAAAACATCTCGCTTGTTTGCGGAAATTAAAAAAATTAAAGACCAATACTGCGCAAAGCATGGTATAAATAAGATCCGGTTCAACAAATGGGACATATATCCTATTTATGTAGGCCAATGCTATCAGAATGATCAATGAATATCCGCCTGTTATGCCATTAATGCCATCCATAAAGTTGTAAGCATTAATAATCCCAGTACAAATGATCAGGGCAACAAGGATCGTCCACCAAGGCAAGCTAAACAGCCCCCATTGATAAAACATCAAAGCCATTGCAGCAAAATGAAAGACCAGACGAAGTCCTTGCGAAGTAGAACGGATGTCATCTATAAAACTGATAAAGGTTATCAGACTCAAAGCCAGCATAAACCATGGATATTCAAAGTGGTTTGTGAGAAAATAAGCCAACGCTCCAAAATAAAAGATGATCCCTCCACCACGCAGTGTAATCCGGGTATGTGAACTACGTTCGTTAGGCTTATCGATAATGTTACACTTATCCGCAATACGGAAATAAAAAAGTTCTGCCAGGAATAGCAGAACTAAGATTATTAGATAGTACATAAGTTATTTAGTTTCTTCAAATGAACGAATGGTCTTCATCAATCCTTCTTTAGCCGTTACAGGTAATTTATCAATGCCCAAAGCGGCCTTGATCTTAGCGTTGCTTACCACATAATTTTCCGTCAGTTTACGAAGTCTTTCCGTATTCAAAGGTAAATGCATCAAAGTACCCAGGCCGGCACATCCTTCCATAACCCTTTTGTTCATCTTCCAGATATGCGGCTTTTTTCCCATTGCTTCACACATGATGCCAATCAGTTCATTCGTTGAAAGAGCTTCATCATCTCCCATATGGTAGATACCCGTAGGCACATCCTGATTCAAAAGCCCCTCAATCACATAACAAAGGTTATCGATTGAAGTAAACGAACGGCGATTATCAAAATCGCCAAGAGGCCAAGGGATTCCTTTTTTCACTACATTATATAATAAATTCAGATTCCCTTTATTTCCCGGTCCGTGAATCATGCAGGGACGAAGAATATACACCTGTTTATTCTTGGGTATCCTCCCCTTCTCTTTCTCCAACCGCAAAGACCGATCCTCACTAATAGAAGAAGTTGGAAACATAAAATGATTTTTTATATATTCTTCCGCCTTAATCTTACTCTCCCCATAAGGACCAACCGGAGTCGGAATCACGTCTTCGGTAAGCACGTCTCCTACTACACTATCAGCAGCAGCTTTCACCGAACTAAAGAAAATGAATTTCTTGGCAGAAGACTCCAAAAAGAAGTCGAATATCTTTTGAGTCAGACCGGTATTGATGTCAAAATAGGACTGAGCGGCTGATTGTTTTTTCGTATCATGGGCCTTTCCGGCAAGATGAATAATGGCATCGAATTGGGGAAGAGTTTGAAAAGGAAAAGATGTGGGTTCGAAGTCTTGCCAAGAAAAAGTAGTTACGACTCCCTCTTTAGCAGGAGAAACAATATCAAGCCCATACAAAGTATGTTTATCTTTCAAAGCCCTAATAAAATTAGAGCCTACAAAACCATGAATTCCAGAAATAAGTATATTCATTTTTTTATAAAAATCAGTTCAAATACTTTTACTAAATATTTTAATAGAAGCAAAGGATAACAAGTCCATATTCCATTCTCCTTACAGGCTCTGACTATCTCTTTATTCAATAGGATATTACTTTTAATAGAAGCCGTACTCGCACCTCCTGTCCTCATTTTCATAAAATCCAAAGGTAAATATTTACTCTTTAACCGGTGTACATATAAAAAACGAACAAGCAACTCATAATCAGCAGCTATTTTATAATTTGTTTTATAATAGCCAAACTGATCAAAATATTTTCGATAAGTAAAAAAAGTTGGATGAGCAGGCATAAATCCAAATCGAAACAAGGATGGGACAAACCTTTTAGAGGAATAATAGCGAACTGTCCTATCCAAATTATCAGGATTTACAAAACGTACATCTCCATAAATAGCTTGTATTGTTTTATCCTGAAAAGTTTCTGCTACCTGAGCTATCACATCACAACGATGATAAAAATCATCTGAATTTATAATCCCAACAATATCTCCAGTGGCCATCTGGATTCCCTTATTCATAGCATCATAGAGCCCTTTATCTTTTTCGCTAATCCACTTCAATCGACCATCAAACTGAAGAATATATTGCTGAACGATATCTATTGTACTATCTCTAGACAAACCATCAATTATAATATATTCTATATTTGAATAAGACTGAAAAAGAATAGATTGAATAGTATCACGAAGAGTTCGCTCACTATTAAAAGTAACTGTGACGAGAGAAATGATCATTAAAGAAAGTATTCAAAATGTGGCTATAACTCCTTCTATTGTAGTTATATTGAGTTTTTCTCAAAATTAATATTTATGTTGCTTTACATATACACAAAAAACAAACTGTTGCAGCCCCATAATTATTCAAAACTTTTAGGCAATATTTATTAACAAAAAAAACACCTACAAATTTTGTCATTTTTACAAATTGACAATTTATAAAATCTCACTTTATTTTCATTTATAAACTATAGAATACAATATTATTATATATTTATAATATTATAAATACATGAAAAAACTATCAAAATCGAATTATACGACTTTCCATTTATAAAAAATTTGCTATTTAGAGATCATATTTACTGATATCAAATAGTTTTTTGCTACTATATCATCCGTTAATAAGTGCGCTGTATTTATTGCATTATTTGATATTAAATTTAATTCTTGAACTGATAACTGATTTATGTGAGAAATCAATTTTGTAAGTTCATCAGAATCTCCTGCTGTACATAAGAATCCATTAACTCCATGTTCAATAATTCCATCAAAGCCTTCATTCTTTGCAGCAATGACAATACAGCCAGCTCCCATAGCTTCCAAATAAACAAGTCCAAAAGCTTCATCTTTACTAATCATGACAAGGCAATCACATTTCAATAACACTTGTCTAACTTGAGAACGTGATATATGCCCTAAAAAACGAACATGCTCTTTAACATTCAATTGCCTTATTAATTTAGTTATGCGTTTTTTCATTACTCCTTCTCCGATATATGTAATAGAATAATCAGATCCCACATCAGCCAAAGGAATACTTTTAACCAATGCTTCGGGATATTTCCTTTGAATTAACATACCCACGAATACAAATTTGTTTATACCTTGAGAAAAATCTTTCTGGACAGAAGAAATATCAACAAGCATTTCAGAAGGTATTCCTGATTGACAAATAAATAAATTATTAATATTAGGATATCTATATTGAAATTCATTTAACAAAGGCCAAGATCTAAATCCTATATAATCCAATTTATTAATCATAGAGTAAAACTCCTTCTTATATAATCTTAAAGTAAATTTAAAAGAATTATGAAGTACTAAAGATGATCTACATTTATAATGTTCTTTTAACAACACTAACATCTCTAACTGAGGATTACCCCAATGACCTAAAATTATATCAGGTATAAATCCATCTCGTTGATTATACTCTAAAATCTGATTCACATTTTTTTTAACTTCTTGAGTGCTAAATTTATAATGTGGAATAAATTTAAATAAAGGAATACGTATAACCTCTACATCATTATAGAAATATCTACATACTTTATTTAAACATTGAAGTGGAATAGTAGTACCAGTTACAGAAGTTACAAAATCAATTATCTTAGAAGCTACTTTATAATAAAATACAGGAAAAATCGACAAATTATGAATAACCCGAACAGAATATCCCATTTTGATCCATTCTTTAACAAAATAATAAACAACCGGAGTAAATGTTTTAGGTAAATCATCTGCAGGAAATATAGATGTTAAAACTAATATTTTTTTTTCAGCGCTCATATATTCGACAGATACATAGGAAAATCAAACAATAGTATAAATCATCCAATCTTTATATACATAATACCATCCAAATCAGAAGCTGTATATACATTACGCCCATCAAATAATACAGGATTAGGTTTCATTAACTTTCTGATTACTGACCAACTAGGCATACGGAACTCTTTCCACTCAGTTACATGAAATATAACATCAGCATCAACGACAGTTTCATATAGACTATTAGCGTAAGAAATCTTATCACCAATTCTCTTTTTACATTCCTCCATTGCTATTGGATCATAAGCACAAATAGTACATTCTACAGATAATAAACTATTAATTAAAACTAAGGAAGGAGCTTCTCGCATATCATCTGTTTCTGGTTTAAAAGCTAATCCCCATAAAGCAACTTTTTTCCCCGAAACATCACCGTTATAATATTTTATAAATTTTTCAAAAAGAATGTTTTTTTGGTATTCATTCACGCTTTCAACCGCATTTAACACACGCATATTATATCCTTTTTTTGCAGCCATTTTAATGAGGGCTTTTACATCTTTTGGAAAACAGGAACCACCATACCCACATCCAGAATAAAGAAACTTACTTCCAATACGAGAATCAGTACCAATACCTTTACGTACCATATTTATATCCGCACCAACCAATTCACAAAGATTAGCGATGTCATTCATAAAACTAATACGAGCCGCTAGCATAGAATTTGCCGCATACTTAGTCATTTCAGCAGAAGGAATATCCATAAAAACAACACGAAAGTTATTTAATAGCATCGGCTTATACAAACGAGTCAATAAATCTTTTGCACGATCTGATTCCACTCCAATAACAATCCGATCAGGTTTCATAAAGTCATCAATCGCATTACCTTCTTTTAAAAATTCAGGATTTGATGCTACGTCAAAGTCTATATTCACTTTCCGTTTATCCAATTCTGTTTGAATAATAGCTTTAACCTTTTGTGAGGTTCCTACTGGAACAGTGCTTTTTGTCACCACAACAAGATAATTGTTCATATGCTGTCCAATAGTATGCGCCACTTCTAAAACATAATGCAAATCAGCACTACCATCTTCATTGGGAGGTGTACCTACTGCACAAAACACAACTTCGACATTATCTAAAACAGAAATCAGTTCTGTAGTAAAATGTAAACGTCCAGCTTTTACATTACGAAGAATCAAAGCATCCAAGTTAGGTTCATAAATAGGAATATCACCCTTTAATAAACGATCTATTTTATTCTGATCAATGTCTACACAAGTAACATTCGCTCCTAATTCAGCAAAACAAGTTCCAGATACAAGACCAACATATCCTGTTCCAACAATAGCTATATTCATAATTTTTTATTATATAAAAACATTAATACTTACTAATAGTTATTTTAACCATTATACATCAACTAATTACATTTCCCCAAGACTAAAAAATTTATTTAATAAAGCCTATTATCGAATCAACAATCCAATGAATAAATAAAATCAACATACACTTTCTATCAAAAAACACATTTTCTATATATATTTTTTTTCATACAACAACAAATGCGTACATACCAAAGTACCTAGCATACATACTTATTTACATATTTCAATACTTATCTAATCGTATAGTGATTTTAAAAGCCACAAAATAAATTTATATTATTTTACTCCTTCTCAAAATAGCATGTTTTGTATTTACTAAAAGGATCAACTTGAAGTAGATTTTTATAATAAGTCCTAACCCCCTCTATTTGTAAATCATTCATACTATTCAATTGATTTAATTCACATAAAGATGAAGACCTAAGATTTATAACCGGCAACAAAATATGACTATTATCCATAATTATAATTTCAGTATTTGATAAATAACACATAGTGTTCAACCATATATCATCAGCATAAAAACAATATTTCAAGAACAACTCTTTATTCAATACATCTTTATATAATAGACCAACTGGAAATAAAGTTCCACCACCGCTACCAAAGAAAAGTTCATTAATGGAACGATATTCAGCAAACACCGATTTCCATTTATTATATGGTAAAAGTTTACCTAAAAAATCATACTGCAAAAAATATCCATAATTGGCAATTACAGAATGAGGATACTTTATATGCATTTGTAGACATTTATAAATAAAATCTGAACTATAAAATAAATCATCATCAATTGTCACAACTAAATCACGACTAAATTCCTTAAAAGCATAGTAATATTTTTTATGAGATCGTAAATCACCATCTACTAGCTTTATTTGCAAACCATACTTCTGTAATCTTAATAAATTATTTGGTATTTTTTTCATATCTTGAAACTGTTCTTTGGATAACCAAAGACATACAATATCCGGTGTTATAGTTTGTCTCAAAATATTTTCAACAACAAGCCAAACACGATTAATTCTCTGAGGAAATGATGTTAATGAAACTATGACTCTCCGATCATTCAGCAACTTATTTGAAGAACAATATTTAATTTTATTTCTACTTAAAACAAAATACAAAGGCAATATGAGATTAGCACTCCACCTTATTAAAAACCTCAACATAGAATCATATCTAATATATTTTAATACAATATTAGAATGATTAGTAGAAGAATATAATCTCAAAAAAAAATCAATCATCATCTACAGTAATATAATTAGATAAAATTACAGAAACGGAACAAAGAAACAATAATATTTGCCATGTAGTAAAAGCCAATGGCCTTTGTAAAAAAGAAAGAAAATATAAAAAAAGAAATACTAATACTATTTTCGTAAATTTAGGAATCATACAAATATAGATCCCTATCAGAAGGAATAGTCCTACAAAGCCATATTCTATCAAAAAAAGCTTATATGACGCTCCTTCACCCATTTGATTTTGTGATAAGAAAGAAGTTCCCTTACCAAATAAAGCCTGGGAGCTAGTAATATATTTTTCAAAATATGAGTTCATATTTGCATTTGTTCTACTATCAATGGAGTTATCAGTAAAATTCTCCATTCTATATACTACGACCTTTTGAAATGCCGGAATAGAACTCAAAACATTGAAACCTACAATCGCAAATACCATCAAAACAGAAAACAAAACTAGATTCTTTCTTAAACTTCTACTAAATGCATAAAATAGTATACCAATAATAGATAAAATATAAAATGCCATAGAGTAGGTAAAAATACCTCCTAAAAAAATAACTAAATTTTTCCTTTTAGAAAGATCGTATTTTTTCACAAACAACAAAAAAGAGCTAATAGTTCCTAATACTCCTGGTTCATCATAAACTGAATAAAATCGGAAATAGTCTACATGAGAATTCGTGACAAAAAGAAAATAATTATTCATAATACAATTACCTCCTTTCATCCAGTCTAGATCTATTGTTGTAAATAAGGGAAATTCATATACAAAAACATGAATAAGCCAAAAGGGCAAAGAAATAAGAACGGTATAATACACAAAATTAAAAACATAGAAGAATGCCATTTTCTTTTCATTTTCTTTCAAAAAAGAAGATATAAAAAATGTCAGTATTATAAAAAAAGAACTCAATCTAATTTTATAGAAACAAGGAACGACTACAAAAACAATTAATAAAATTCCCCAAAACAAAAATTTTGAAGGATGTATTTTTACCTTTCGTTTACTTCTAATTAACAAAAACCAAATAACAACAATGCACAAATATGAAAGTAATATGCAATAGTTTCCTAAAAGCCACAATGGCCAAATTGGGTTTTGGGCTATTATAGCGAAAGCGACTAAAAGAGGTATTATCTTATTTTTTTTCGTTTCAATCACTTCAATAAACTTCTTTTTGAAACAGGAATAATCCACCCAGCATTCTCGCGACTTTTAATCTTTCTTTTCCTTATATAACTAGAAGGTAAACAGTACATAAGTACTTTTCTTATACGAAAATAAGCAACTAACAATTTTACCATGACAAATTGAAACAAGTTACCTTCCGGATAAACTATATGATAATTATCCATTAATCTCACATCATTATTTTTAGAAAAGCCATCGATTAAATTAAAAATTGTAATACTAATAGGAATATACAAAGTCCTTCTTTTTTTTTCCAAACAATCATAGAAGAAAGCATAATCGGCACTCGATCTATATCTCAAATTATATAAATGAGATTTATGATAATCGCTCCTAATAAAACTAGCTGGGTGAAAAAAGGGCATTCGTTTTTTATAAGATTGCCGTAATATATTAGGAGTAGCATCCCAATAACCAAATTCATCCCACATTCTACAATTACCATAAATAATTGTAACATCATTAGGTATTATTTGAGTAAATATAGCAGATATAACATTATCAGAGTAAAAATAATCACCACAATTTCTGAAATGAATCCAAATGCCAGTAGCCACTGCCACCCCTTTATTCATTGCATCATAGATACCATGATCTGGTTCACTCAACCAGTAGAAAATTCTATCCTCGTATTTTTTGATTATATCAAGGGTACCATCCGTGCTTCCACCATCAATAATAATATACTCAAGGTTTATATAATCTTGATTTAATACAGAAAGAATAGTAGACTCAATATAGTCTATACCATTATAAACAACAGTAATTACAGAAACCTTTTCCATTCTATACTTTTTTCATAAATATGATTCCACTACGTTTTTTTATTTCCTTCTTACGAAACCAAAGATATCTTGATAAGAAACACTTCAATATCATTTTCAAGCAATACTTCTTATATGATTTAATACTCCGCACAGATATCAATATAAAAGGACATTCTTTTTTATGGTCCAATGGATTGTAAATCACATTATCATACTTATACCCCCATGGCATAATCCCAAATTGAGAAGGTTCCTTAAAGGCCTTAAATCGGTATTTCTTACATAACAAACTAAATATTGACTGATCCTCTCTATGGGCTATGAAATTATCTGAATTCTTACACTCTACATCAAATATCTTATAATGAATAGCTTTCATATTTTGAGAATAAGATAAATACTCATTAACAAACCCAACTGTTAATTTCGTTTTTTTTATCAAAAAATATGTAGCCATAATTTGATTAGTCTTTCTATAAAAGTTATCTGAGCACCCCAGCTCTTCAAAACATTCACCTTTTGTCCACTGTTCTTCAATTAAGGGCAATACAAATGGTATAATATCCTGTCCTACCTCCTTTTGAAAAGAAACAACTTTATTTAAATTAGAAATAAAAACGACACCAGAGTCTGAATAAAATAGATAATCTCCATAATCAATTTTAGCCAAAGCATCATTTAATATATAGGGCTTCCATAACCATAATCCAGCACCTCTCTTTTCAGAGAATACACTTATGTTATTATTTATAAATATTGAATTTATATCATTAAAAGAATACGAAAAGACAGCTGTAGCTTTTCCAAAAATCATAGCAGTTTTAGCATTTATAGCTTGTATATCCAAAAAATCATCAGTAGCATAATTTACTACATAAATCTTATCACTTGCTTTTCTCATAATACTCACAAATTTTCTTTTCAATCCAATAACGATCGCTTAAAGCCTCAAACTCTATATCCTTCATTTCAATATTAATCAATGAAATTTCTGTATGTGCAATATTAAAAACAAACCTATCATCATTTAAAACAGTATCTGAAACCACACGATAATCATTATGAGTTTGTTTTAATAAATAGTCAATATATTTATCCGACAATTTCATTCCATCAGCTCTAAGAGTTATTATCGGAACCCTGTTATCTATTATGACCCAATCAGAATATCCAATTTTTTGCAATGTTGTATCAAAACAATTATTAATCCATTTCCGGGGAGCAATCACTATTTTATCAGGATTAGAATTCAAAATTGCTCCCCATGCACTAAAAGTAGAATTCGCAATAATATTATGTTTACACAAAGACATCAATTGCATATCTATATAACTATTTAAGCCATTATTTCCAGAAATATAGTAAACATCATTAAGAGATAGATTATCTTTTGCCCATTGAATATCATCACTAAAAACAAAAAAAACTGGTTTCTTAACATGCTGCAAAATATATTCTATAGACTTAATATAATAATCAAAAGTACATACATTCCCATGTGTCCTTCTATAAATTGGAGATTTAATATAATCACCTCTTCGAATATGTATACTTACAGAATTAGTTTCCTTTATTTTATTTCTAATTTGAAGATTAGCTTTATCGACTATGGAAGGAAAAGAAAATATATATCTAATCTGTACCAATTCAGAATCATTTAATTGATAGTTTTCCCATACAGGAAATGTTATCACTTTAAATAATATAGCTTTATTGATTAATCCAAACCTATATTTAGCAAATAACCAGCCAATACGCTGCAAATATGGATACATAGTAAAATACACGCATAGAAACTTGTTATTTGTGATAGAAATATTTTCAAATAATCTGTTTAGTTCAATCCCATTATGCTCCTTCAATTTATTAGTGTCAGCAAACAAAACAACTTTACATCCACATTTTTTTAGTTTCACATATAAAGAATATTGAAACATTTGATTTCCTAAGCCACCAGTTAACCGAATGATAAACATCTATTGATTATATTTAGAAAGGACAAACTTAAAACGATTAAAACACATTTTTCCCCCAGCAGTAAACTTGTAAAACAAAGCAAATAGCAGTAGTATAAATGGAACTAAAACCAGAATAGAATAACATATAAAATCAGAAATAGAACTTTGAGGTTCTATTTTTATAATCCTTCTATACAGTTCTGCTAATAATATAGAAACCAATATTATAGAATAATATTTAAAAGTATTTTTCCAGTATAATTTTACACTCAATTTTATACCACTGTTAAATAAATAATAGGGTTTCCACAACACAATTATTAATAGTAAACTGACAATTTTACCTAACAAAACACCCATAATTCCCATTTTATATCCTAAAACAACTGTAATGAGAACATTAATTCCTCCTTCAGTCCAAGCAGACCAAGTATCAGCATAAAGTCCATAGGCAGAATTAAAACTATCAACGGCACCTCTGGATTGTGTTATAAAAAATATCAAGAGAAATGCGTACATTATTTGATTGCTCAACAAATACTCTTGACCTAACCACAGAATAATTAATGGTTGAAGTAAGACATACAATACATATGTAAGAGCCCCTGCTATAAAATATCTTAAAGCTGATAATTCCCAAAAGACATCCACAATCTTACTTTTATTTCCTTCAACAACTAGATTTCCGATACTAGGAACAATGCCATCTAACACTTTAGTAAATATTTGAGATAGTTTATTTATTACAAGAACATAATTACCATAATAAGCTACCATTTTCAAAGAGACAAACATGAAAATAAAAATCTGGTCACTTTGTGTCAAAACAAAATCTTTTATCTTATGAATAAATATCAATTTAACATATCTTTTTATTTTCAAATATTCACTATTATTTAGCAAATCACATGTCGAAAAATCTAGTAGCCAAGGATACTCCTTTCTTATCCTCCAATTTATGATTCTGCAATACACTAATCCAAATAATAATTCCATCAAAATCCACAAAAGACAGTTACTGGTAAAATAAACAATTATAATTTGTATAATTGTTTTTATCATGATTCCAGATTGAAAATAAGATGAAACAATATAATTTTTTTGATTGGCCGTTAATAAAATCTGCTTATAGTTAAAAAAATAGCTTAATAAAGTTGATATTAAAAAAGAATAATAAGCAAAATATATTATTCCTAAATTCATATCTGCAGACTTAAAAACAATAGGTATAAATAAACTTATGAATATAGCCAAAATAGTAATAGTATACCCAATACGTTTATATAAAACACCAAGTATTGAAATCAATTTTGCTATTTCAACTTTATCTCCTTTTTGTAGAGGTTCAAACAATAAAAAACTAATAGCTGCTCCAACTCCTAATTCGGCTAAATTTAAAAGTCCTAATATATTATTTAATGTCCCTGTTAAACCAAGAAAATTATTTCCAAGTTCTTCTAAAAATATTTTTCTTGAAAAAAATGCTAACAATGTACCTAATACAAAAAAAAGCAGTGACACTTTAGCATTCTTCACTGTATAACTCGTACGGGTCCCCTTTTTCATTGCAAATACTTCAAAAACAGTTTATCGTTCACACTTCCTACATCCTAAAATAACTGAAAAGTATCTACTACAAACTATTATTATTGGGTAAAATAGAAACAAAATTAATATAGCAAAGAAATAACTAGTTATACCTAAATATAGGTGAACCCAAGAATCTGAAATGTATCTAATAATATCTATAAACAGTCCATGAAAACCTAAAATAATTATAGTACCAACAGATAGAGTTGTAACAATCTTACTATCATATTCGAAACTCAATTTTGAGGACAGTAAGAAAACAATAAAAGTCCCGATCATTCCTCCACAGTAAAACAACAAATAATCTGCGCCATATTCATTCCTATAGACCATAGGAGTTCCATTTATCTTATTTAATAAAAACAACACTATAAATAAAACCACAATAACAAGTATTATGCGTTTCCAAGGCATAGAAACTATATTTAATTGTTTTGATGCTACTAAATAATATTTCTGAAAAATATATCCAGTAAAAAAGAACGGATAGGACACTGTAATATCAGCAAAAGCAGAATACAGTTTAATCTCATGAACATGAAAGAAAGAAGCAACACAAACACATATAAATAAAACTAAATATTTCATATAAAGTTTACTTATTAAATGATTAACAACTTTCAAAAGTATTAGTGTATAAATAAACCAACATGCTCCTAAGCCTCCAAAATCGGTCACTCCATTTTGTTGACCAATCATGACCATTACCCAATACAATAATGCACTTTTAGTTGATATACTTTCGTCATCACACAATCTTTCCAAGAAAATTACACACCAAATAAAAAAACAGATTATCAATAATGGAAGCACCAAACTACGAAACAATTTACTCCAAAATACCTTTTCTGTTTCATTTGTCTTACTTAGAAAACCCGAAATAAAAAAGAAAAGAGGAACACTAAACATATAAATAATCTGATTCCCCAAAGGAAAAAAATGCCCAACAATTATCAAATAAATACCCAGCACCTTCATCCAGTCGACCCACTTATAATATATTTTATTCTTCATCTATATTTTAGACTCAATTTATCTATGTTATATAATTACTCAACAAAACATTTTTACCATAGTATCTCTTTGATCAACATATACAGAGAATAAAAATTAGTATCTTTTACAATCATTAAAAGATTAAAATTCTATACCAATATTCTATTTTATCCAATTGAAAGCATTATATCTTTTACTTCTTTTATCAGTTCCTCATCTCCCGTCTGCTCAAAGCACTCCAGCAGCAACTGACATTTCAATACAGAAGCTGGTAGTTTTTCTAAAATAGTCATTGAACGATCCAATAATTCTTGAATAACCTGTTCATTCTCAGAGGAGAAATTAAACAGCATGGTATCGTAACCTTTGAACAAAGTAACAAGTATTTCAGCCTCTTCTTCGGGAGATTCTCCTTTCTGAAGAAGAAGATCAGCACACAAGTTACGGAGTTCTTGATTTAACGCAGTAAGTTCATTCACATAGACAGGAGTACCGTCCTCGCCATACTCCAAGAGTTTCTTCACTACGGAGGACACAGAATTACACAGAGAATTTTTCATTTTAAAAAGGAATGAATTATGATTCGTCGATTCTTTTCGGTTTTTATTTGTATAGAAGAGTAATAATATCCAATAGAATTGTATCTAACGACGTAACGGGGCATTACATATATTGTTATCACCCGTTACATATATTGTTATCGCCATTACATATAATGGTATTTTCTTTACATATATACTTTTTATTTCTCTTTCCGGACGTAGCTAGCCGGAATTGTAACCATAGCGCTACCGAACATATCGATACGTACTAAAATATGATATTTATTATTATAGCGGACCAATTCTCCCCGCAAGCCTTGTAAATCGCCCTTGGCAACTACTACACGAGTACCTTTGGGAATGGACTCTCCTGTCAGGATCACCTGATCCTGGGAGTAATCGAGCATATAGCGAAAATCAGCCATTTGCGCATCAGGGATACAGGTAGGAGCCCCGGTGGAACGATCACGAAGGAAATCGTATACATTCAGTGTACTTCGGACGGCGGCCATTTCTTGACGGGAGATATGAACGAAAACCATACGGGGCAACAAAAGGCGCTCACGCTCAATGCGTTTTCCTTCACGCTCTATGACACGGTTTTGTACAGGAAGAAAGGTATCTACCTCCTGCAATTGAAAATAATCCCGAACTTTACGTTCTGAGTTAGTTCGTGTCAGTACGACATACCAATGTTTATCGCTATCTGTTGTCTCCAAGACTACGTTCGTAAGAAAAAGTTTCAGTAATGACTAAAGATGAAAATTTGTTAAAAACAGGAATATTCAAAAAACATGCCTTATTTTCAGCAATTTACAAATTAAGTTTTATGATAATCGGGTATAGAAAAAGTATTCGCACCGGATTTGAATACTGTCCGATACGTTGAATTATTTTATTTTAAACATATATCGGACATAAAGAAAAGTATATTTGTCCGCCTATATATTTACGGGTGCAAAGGTAAAACCTTCTTTTGAGTCTCCAAAACTTTTCACAGGTTATTTTCATCATAGGAAGTTATATAACTGAATATCAAAGACATAATTTATCTCTTTGCAAATAAGGAAAGCAGCAATATACATAATACTAATGTGGCTTATAAAAGAATGTGGAAATAAGTGGAGAGGCAGGCTATGGAGAGTCTTAACGGTAACTTGATAAACAGACAACTACGCACATCTTGAACGTAAGAGAAGAATTTTACGACAGAACGCATCCAGAATATAAGCAATTGATTATCAAACAATAATATCTTAATAAGAGAACTGTAGGAAGTTAACATTAACAGTACGTTAATATTAACTTCGTAATTGCAAGATATTAATTCTTTAGAGATACGAAGTTAATAAGCTATTGATAAGGAGGGAAAGCACTTTTACGGGCATTAACATTGTTAACGTATTCGTTGGTAAGAGCGTCCCGGCATTGGTTACAACCGCACAGTTTGCCGATGGCTTACCAGGCACAGTTCTTCTTTCTTCGTCCGGAATATGACCGTATCGGTAAAACCACTTTTGGAAAGAATCGCCTTCAGTTCATCACAGGAATGAATCTCCATCCCTTCAACAAGTCCCGTCCAAGCCTTATTGGCAGGATCGCTTATCTCACAACAGATAAGAAACGATCCACCGGGCTTTAACACACGCGCCACTTCCGTAAAAGCATGCTGCAGGTTACCCCAGAAGTAGACAGTCTCGAAAGCAGTGACCGCATCGAACGCATAATCAGGATAGGGAAGTCGGTGGACTCCTCCCTGCTCGATAAAGCAGCGTGTACCGAGATACTTTTTATTTTTTTTACGCGCAAAGGTGACACTCTCCGATGAAATATCTATGCCATACGCTTTCCCTTGCGGGCAACGTTGCAATATCTGTAGCAAATTGGCACCACCACCGCAACCGATGTCGAGTACACTCCATTCCGGTTGCCATTGCAAGCATGACATTCCCCATTGCGCCAATGATGCATGTCCTGTATTCATCCCCCAAAGTATCATTCTTCCGAAAAAACCTTCAGGCTTCCGGAAATTCTGTAAGATCCTGCTTACAAAGCCTCTCTTATTCATTTGTCTGCTGATTTAATATTTCAGGCAAAAGTACAGTTTCTGCTCAAACAGGCAATACCCAGAAATAGGGAATTTATTTCCTAAAATATATTTGCAGGTATGCATCTGCTTCCCGTTAAAATTATGATGAACAGATGCCCGGAGGTGCGATGCTCTTTTCGTTTTCGTTTCATAAATATTACATAAACATTACAACATAACAGATTCATTATCAATATCTATTAATAATAAACATTCATATATTCAGTAACAGGTCTGTAACACTACCCTCCTATTTTTGCACCGGAAAACAACAAGCAGATGTTATGAACAATGTACAGCAAGTAAAAACTTATTCGCAGAGAAAAATTTCTGATTTCCTTTTCATTCTTTGGGCAGGCGGAGCAGCGCTGCTCTCCTATTCATTGGTATATGCACTGAGAAAGCCTTATACAGCAGCCGGATTTGACGGACTTGAAGCGTTTGGAATGGACTACAAAGTGGTAGTTACCATCGCGCAAATATTAGGATATGTACTTTCTAAATTCATCGGAATTAAATTAATCTCCGAATTAAAACGGGAAAACCGGATGAAGTTTATTCTGATCTCCATAATTCTGGCTGAAGCTTCGTTAATATTGTTCGGACTGTTGCCCGCACCTTATAATATAGTAGCCATGTTTCTGAACGGACTTTCACTGGGATGTATGTGGGGAATCATTTTTAGCTTTATCGAGGGAAGACGAATGACGGACATTCTTGCCAGCTTACTCGGAGTCAGTATGGTCATCAGCTCGGGTACCGCCAAGTCGGCCGGTTTGTATGTCATGGACACTTTGAACATCAGCGAATTCTGGATGCCTGCCCTGATAGGCGGAGTTGCCCTTCCTCTACTTGCCTTGTTGGGATATGCACTCAACCGGCTTCCACAGCCAACAGCCGAAGACATTGCCATGAAATCGAAACGGGAAACACTGAACGGCAAGCAACGATGGGAGCTATTTAAGAATTTCATGCCTTTCCTCACTCTGCTCTTTATAGCCAATGTGGTACTGACTATCTTGAGAGATATAAAGGAGGACTTCCTGGTAAAAATTATCGATGTCTCTCAATACTCTTCGTGGATGTTTGCACAGGTAGACAGCGTAGTAACCCTCATTATTCTAATAATTTTCGGATTAATGGTGTTCGTCAGAAGCAACTTGAAAGCACTGTCGATATTACTGGGATTGATCATTGCCAGCATGGTAGTGATGGCAGTCGTTTCGTTTGGTTACGAACAATTGCAGCTGAACGCCATCGTCTGGCTATTCATCCAGAGCCTGTGTCTCTATCTGGCTTTTCTCACTTTCCAGACTATCTTCTTCGACCGTTTTATCGCTTGCTTCAAAATTCGAGGTAACGTGGGTTTCTTCATTGCTATGAATGATTTTCTGGGCTATACGGGAACAGTCATAGTATTGGCTGTCAAAGAATTCTTTTCACCGGACATTAACTGGACAGCTTTCTACAATCTGATGGCAGGATATGTGGGAATAATCTGTTTCGTTGCTTTTGTATGCTCTTTCATCTACCTGCACCAACGCTACCGCAGGGAGAATTACGGAAAGACAGGGGTATTCAGAAAAAAAGAAGAAGAAAAAGAAGTTCCCGATTTCGTATATTAATTGCTATCTTTGTGGGTCAAAAAACTTAAAATGAAAGTTCACCATGAAGATTTTTCCAAGTAGCAGCATCAAGAAACTGGATGCTTACACCATAGAACATGAACCGATTGCATCGATCGACCTGATGGAGCGGGCCGCACAGGCACTGACCAAAGCCATCACCGAACGCTGGGACATCACAACTCCCGTCACGGTATTTGCCGGACCGGGCAACAATGGCGGAGATGCCCTTGCCGTAGCCCGAATGTTGGCGGAAAAGGAATACAAGGTCGAAGCCTATCTGTTTAACCCGAAAGGGGAACTGTCTGCCGACTGCCAGACCAACAAGGAGCTGGTAGAGATGATGGATAATGTGAAGTTCAGCGAAGTAAGCACACAGTTTGTACCTCCTGCCCTGACAATGGATCATCTGATAGTGGACGGACTTTTTGGTTCGGGACTTAATAAGCCGCTAAGTGGCGGTTTTGCGGCAGTAGTGAAATATATCAATGCATCGCCTGCCACCGTAGTCGCCATCGATATCCCCTCGGGACTGATGGGGGAAGAGAACACATTTAATGTAAAAGCCAATATCATCCGTGCCCAATTGACATTGAGTCTGCAATTGCCGAAACTGGCTTTCCTCTTTGCCGAAAATTCCGAATTCGTAGGCGAATGGAAACTGTTGGATATCAACCTCAGTCGTGAAGCGATTGAAGAAACGGAAAGCAATTATGCCTTATTGGAAGCGGAAGAAATACACGCTCTGATCAAACCCCGTAACACTTTCTCACACAAAGGAAACTTTGGGCATGCTCTGCTGATTGCCGGTTCGTACGGCATGGCAGGCGCGTCGATACTGGCAGCCCGCGCCTGTATGCGTTCGGGTGTAGGCTTACTGACAGTCCATGCACCTATACGCAACAATGATATCCTGCAGATTTCGGTTCCGGAGGCAATTATCGAATCGGATGCCAGCGATACCTACTTTGCCTGCCCTACAGATACGGATGACTATCAGGCTGTAGGAATCGGTCCGGGCATCGGACGCTCGGAAGAGACCGAAGCTGCACTGCTTGAACAACTCAGTGGCTGCCAGACACCTCTGGTACTGGATGCCGATGCACTAAACATATTAGCCAACCACCGCCACGCACTGACCACATTGCCCAAAGGCTCTATTCTGACTCCCCATCCCAAAGAACTGGAACGCATGGTGGGCAAATGCCAGAATTCATACGAACGACTGATGAAGGCCTGTGAACTGGCCCGAACCGCCAAAGTACATATCATATTAAAAGGAGCCTATTCGGCAATTATCACCCCCTCGGGCAAGTGCTATTTCAACTCTACGGGTAATCCGGGTATGGCAACAGCCGGAAGCGGAGATGTATTGACAGGTGTCGTGCTGGCTTTGCTCGCACAGGGATATCCGGCTGAAGAAGCTGCCAAAATCGGTACTTATGTACATGGTCTGGCAGGTGATTTCGCACGCAAAAAGCAAGGCGTTATCAGCATGACGGCAGGAGACATTATCAGTAATCTGCCATTGGCTTGGCGTCTGGTAAGCGAATAAAAGTTAACAACTTATGATTTTCCAAATAACTTCATTAACTTTGTTTTTTAAACCAGTTAAAATAAACCGGAAATGAAAAAGCTAATTATACTGACAGGGCTGTTACTCTCTACCTCGGCTTATGCCCAGACCGAAATTACAGCGGGAGTTACCCGGGGAAAAGATTACGGTGTAACCTATGCACTTCCTAAAACAGCAATCAATATTGAAGTCAAAGTCAATAAAGTGACATATACTCCGGGAGAATTCAGCAAGTATGCCGACCGTTATCTCCGGTTGACCGATGTGTCGGGTGAGCCTCAGGAATATTGGGAACTGGTCAGCGTCAAAGCAAAATCTGTCGGTATCCCCGATAGCGAACATACCTATTTTGTCAAGCTGAAAGATAAAACAGTAGCTCCGCTAATAGAATTGACCGAAGATGGTATCGTAAAATCAATCAACGTACCGCTATCTCCTAAAAAATCGGCTCCGATGCAACCCGCCACGACACAGAAAAAGAAGATAAATCCACGTGATTTTCTGACCGAAGAGATTCTGATGGCAGGTTCTACAGCTAAAATGGCGGAGTTGGTTGCCAAAGAGATTTATAACATTCGTGAAAGTAAAAATGCCCTGGTACGCGGACAGGCAGACAACATGCCCAAAGATGGGGAGCAACTGAAGATTATGCTTGCCAACCTGGAAGAGCAAGAGGCTGCCATGACCGAAATGTTCTCGGGTACCTTGAATAAAGACGAAAAGATATTCAACATCCGCCTCACTCCGGATAAGGAAATGGACAACGAAGTAGCTTTCCGCTTTTCGAAGAAGCTGGGCATAGTTGCCAATAACGATCTTGCAGGAGAGCCGGTTTATATCACGCTGAAGAATCTGAAAACCGTCAACGTACCGGAAGACGATGGCAAAAAGAAGGTGGACGGCATTGCCTATAATGTGCCCGGCAAAGCACAAGTAACACTAACGGAGGGGAAAAAGCAATGGTTTAACGGAGAACTTCCTGTCACACAATTCGGTACCATCGAATATCTGGCTCCGGCGCTTTTCAATAAGAAATCGACTGTTCAGGTTACTTTCAACCCGGATACAGGAGGCTTGATCAAGGTAGATAGAGAAGAAGGAGAATAAAGCATAATCAAAAACTCCGGCCGATCTTAAATGAAGTGCACTCCAAAAGTTCATGTTTAACTTTTAGGGTGCACTTCATTTTTAAATCAACCGGAGTCTCTTTATTATATTCCGATAGTATATCGTAATGCAATCAGTTCTCAATCACTAATTTCACAAATCCGTCTTTCTGCAACTGAGTGATATAAGCCGTAATACGTGATTCGTAATTTTCTTCGTAATTGAAGTGTTCTGCCAGTTCTTCAATAATCCGGCGAACGGTTCTCTTTCCGTCAATCAACTCCCATACGGCAGTGCCATGATCTTCCAGCCGGACATGAATATCCGCAGACATTCCTTTAGGCAACAAGAATCGCCGCATCCACTCGTATTTAAACCGGGGGAAAGCAATGGTAACGGTACCATCGCTTCCCTTTTCGGCCGTAATATTTTCACTACGGAAAGGAATTACATCCAGAAGATTTATTTTCTCTTTCACGTCTGCCATATACTGTTATTTTTTGATATTTGCTTCCTGCAGTCCGTATCCCTTCTTCTTGTCTTCCGCTTTCAACATTAAAGCTACAATCAGAGCCAAAACACCGAAACAAGCAAAGATAGCCATAGGCAAAGTATAGTCATAAGTCTGCGCTCCATCCACAACAGGACCTTTGCAATAGGTATTCAACACCCATCCGATCAACAGAGGTACCCCCATCAATCCCCAGTTCTGCACCCAGAAAATCAAAGCATAGGCAGTACCCAGTTGTTTCTCCGGAATAATTTTCGGAACAGAAGGCCACATGGCCGAAGGCACCAGTGAAAAAGCAATACCCAGAACAATCATAATCACAGTGGCAAACCACCATACGTTCAGAATGGGAAGCGCAAACAAAGTATGCACACCAATCAGCATGACGGCACCGATAATCATCAACGTCGCTCCCTTACCGATACGGTCATAAAGAGTACCAAACAACGGAGTCAGGAAGATGGTACCTATCGGTAGTAATCCCGGAATATTTCCGGCCAGCTTAGGGTCTACGTTATACTTCTGCACCATCAAGTCGGTTGCATATTTAATAAAGGGGAAAACAGCAGAATAGAATAGTACACACAATAAAGCAATCAGCCAGAAGCCTTTATTGGTGACAATCAGCATAACGTCCTTCATACGGAACGGTTCTTCTGGTTCTTCTCCCTGAGCATCTAAAGAAGCGTCAAGTTTCTTATCATAAAAGGTATAAATGAAAAAGGCGATAGTACCGATGCACAGCATGATCAGGCACAACAAAATAGGCATCGGAATATTGGTATGGAAACTGCCGCTTTCATCCGTATAGCCGAAATAATCGGCAATGGGAACGGTAAGCACCATAGCCAAAGTGGTACCGATACGTGCGGTTGCCATCTCAAGTCCCATAGCCAAAGCCATCTCTTTACCTTTAAACCATTTCACGATAATCTTAGAGACGGTGATACCGGCGATCTCTACGCCGACACCAAAGATAGCGTATCCTAAAGCCGCCAGAAAGACCTGAGTCTTGAAACCCATAATCAAAGCTCCCTCAGGAAAAATAGTAGAGATAGCATAATATTTTAGTCCACAACCCAACACCATCAGTATACAAGCTCCCATACCGGTGAAACGAACTCCCATCTTATCGAGAATAATACCACCGAAAATCAACATGAGTAGGAATACATTGAACCATCCGTAAGCACTGGTAAAGAATCCGTAGTCCAAACTATCCCAGAGAAGCTCTTTCTCGAGCATAGGCTTTAAAGGGGACATTACATCGGTGAGGAAATAGCCGCAAAGCATAGTAAACGCGACCAGAGCGAGCACACTCCAACGAAGTGTTTTGGAGTCACTCAATTTGTTTTTCAATTGTTCTGTCATTGTAATATTTAAACTCAGAAATTAGTAAAAGTGTTATTGCGAACAAAGGTAACTAAATCTGCCTTGTATGCCTAACAAAAAGATGCATTTTACGGCAAAAAATAAGCGAAGCTGCAAGTTTCGGTTTGAAATTGCAGCTTCGCTTATCGTTTCTTAAAAAGAATCTGTTGTTAGTTTGCCGGAGTAGCCGGAGTTTCTGTGGCAGGTGCTTCAACCGGAGCAGCAGCGTCTGTCTTCGGTGCAGTAGTACCTACGGGCAGGTTATAAGGGTTGGTCTGCTCTTCCTGCTGTGCCTGTTCCATAATGACATCTTGTGTTTTAGAAGAAGAAGTCGGAACGACATACGCAGTAGCAATGCTCATCACAACCATAAATGCAGCTAAGCCCCAAGTTGCTTTTTCCAGAAAGTCTGTAGTTTTGCGTACACCCATAATCTGGTTAGATGATGAGAACCCTGAAGCAAGACCACCGCCTTTTGAGTTCTGAATCAACACAATGAAGCACATCAGTATGGCTGCAATAACCATTAAGATAACTAATAATAAGTACATTTTGTTATTTTGATTTAGCGTTAATAATCAATTTCTCTAAAAATCTGATTTGGTCTGCAAAGTAAGCATTTTTTTTTGGATATTTCAAACTTAATTTTTTAATAATTTCAAGTGCCTTGGAATATCGATGCTGTTTGACGTATATTTTGGCCAATGTTTCGGTGAAACAGCTATCATCTTCATCTTCTTCATGATGCGTCTCGCTCTCTTCCTCTTCGGAGATAGCTTTATTTTCATCTGCCGGTTGCAAACGGATGGATGTTTCTTCTTCACTTCTTTCGATAAAGCCGTCAATCAATTCATGACCGCGAAGTTTGGGAGTTTCTTCCAGTTCCGGTGTATCGTCTTCTTGCAGCAAATAGGTGGTATAGTCCGTTGCATAGTCCAGGCTTGTCTGGGCTGAAACCTCTTCGGGCACGGTGGCCAGAAAAGCATCGATCAGGGAAAGCGTACGATCGAGGCTGGGCTCTTCCTCTAAAACTTCTGTTTCGGGAAGTGCGTTTTTTTTCCGAGGTTTCAAAATATATCGTTCACCCTCAATCAGATAAAACAGCTTCCGGCGATCAGCCACATGCAATATGGCTTTACGAAGCTCGGCACCGAAAGAGATATCGTGCAACAAATATAGATTTTTAAGATAGAGTAATCGCAGTGACTGAAAATAAGGATAGCGTGTGACAAGCGTTCGCAACTCGTACAAAGTATCTTTATTCAGCGTTTCCGGATGCTGAATCCATTGTTGTAAGTTAGCAGAAATCATTCTAATTACCAGTTTGCTACCGTTGCGTTAAATATTTGATCTGTAATCTCTTTGGTCATCTCCGCAATCAGTCCGTCCTGAACGGCTGTCAGCAACTCCCTCGAATCATAGACACGGAAGGCCGAGAACTGTTGCTCGAAGTCCTGTTCATGATTCGTATTGTTCACAAAACGAACATTCACTGTAATGGTCAGCTTGGTTTCAGAAGAGTATCCGTCGGCCGAAACAGCCTGGTTATACTGGTTATATCCGGTAATCTCTCCATCAATCTCAAGGTCGGCATTATTATTCACCAGTTTCAGACGGGTCTGACGAAGGAAAATGTCTTTCAGATCCTCGTTAAACTTAGTGCCTAACGGTGCATAAACATAGTCCGACTTAATAGGAAAGTCGGCAATAGAGATAGTCTTTACCTTATCGTAATTGATATTACCACCATTAAACTTATAAGAAACAGTACACGAAATTCCTACTACCAGTGTGAAAACCAGCAGTGAAATTCGCATTATCTTTTTATTCCAATCCATATTCTTTTATTTTTCGGTAAAGGGTACGCTCGGATATATTAAGATCCTTTGCCGCGCTTTTTCGCTTGCCATGATGCTTTTCAAGGGCTTTACGTATCATTTCTTTCTCGACTTCGTCCAACGAAAGCGACTCTTCCACATACTCTTCGGTATCTTGTATGTCATCGTCATCGGGACAATTGGGCTTGACCGGATGAATGATGGCAGGCACTGAGGGTGTAGGGGCTACTACCGGAGCCGGCGTATAAAACGTACCGACATTGGAGGTTACCGCTCCGCGCTCGGACATGATTTCGTGTACAAGCTTTTTCAGTTCGGTCACATCTTGTCGCATGTCAAAAAGGACCTGATATAAGATTTCACGTTCACTTTCGAAGCTCTTCCCTGTCTTTACACCGAACAGGGCAGGCAATCGCTGCGTACTCTGGGCAGGCAGATAAGATTGCAAGATAGGGGCATTAATCTCACGATTGGTCTCAATTATAGAGATTTGCTCCGTGATATTCTTCAACTGACGCACATTACCCGGCCAGGAATAAGACAGCAAAACCCGTTTGGCATCTTCGGTCAGCTGTATGGCGGGCATACGATACTTCTCTGCAAAGTCACTTGCAAACTTACGGAACAGTAACAGCACATCTTCTCCACGCTCCCGCAAAGGAGGGATCTGGATGGGCACCGTGTTGAGACGATAGTATAAATCCTCACGGAAACGTCCCTCTGCAATGGCCTGGGTCAAATTGACATTGGTAGCAGCCACAATGCGGACATCCGTTTTCTGTACTTTGGAGGAGCCTACTTTTATAAACTCCCCACTCTCGAGTACACGAAGCAAACGTGCCTGCGTGGGCAAAGGCAATTCTCCGACTTCATCCAGAAAAATAGTTCCGCCGTCGGCTTCACCAAAATAGCCCTTTCGCTCACCGATGGCTCCCGTAAAAGCCCCTTTTTCATGACCGAACAGTTCCGAATCGATGGTTCCTTCAGGAATAGCACCACAGTTGACAGCAATATACTGTCCATGCTTTCGGCGACTGTATTGGTGAATGATCTGAGGAAAACTTTCCTTACCGACACCACTCTCTCCGGTTATTAGCACGGACAAATCGGTAGGTGCCACCTGTATGGCAACATCTATCGCACGCGTCAAAGCTTCAGTGTTACCAATAATACCGAACCTTAGTTTTACCTGTTGTATTTCCGCTTTTGTCATATTCGCACTAAACTCCCTTCCTGATTAAATATCATCATCTACTGTATCGAGCTTCAGTTTATCACTGTCGTCTCGTTTCTCGTAATATTGTTTACGTAACGGATTGGCATGTGCTTCCTTCTCACGTTGGCGGTTACGGAATACGTCTATCGCTACATAAATAGCCTGACGGAATGAATCTTCGCAAGCAACGCCTTTTCCTGCAATATCATAGGCTGTGCCATGCGCGGGAGAAGTGCGTATCACCGGCAAACCCGCCGTGTAGTTCACACCTTCATCCATGGCCAATGCCTTGAAAGGAGCCAATCCCTGATCGTGATACATGGCCAGTACTCCGTCAAAATGGGTGAAATTGCCCGATCCCATAAATCCGTCAGCCGGATAAGGGCCATAGCACAAGATTCCCTTGGCAGCCATTTCCTGAATAGCAGGAGAAATGATTTCCTGTTCTTCCGTACCGAGCAATCCGTCGTCTCCGGCATGCGGATTCAGTGCCAACACTGCGATGCGCGGCGCACCAATCCCGAAATCCTGTTTCAACGACCGGTTGAATATGGCAAGTTTCTCCTGAATCAGTTCCTTGGTTATTGAAGAGGCTATCTCACGAACCGGAATATGTCCTGTTACCAAAGCTACCCGGAAATCCTCTTTCATCAGGATCATCAGTGATTTTGAACCATTCCCCAGACGTTGTTCGATATATTCCGTATGTCCGGGAAAAGCAAATCCTTCGGACTGAATCGTATGCTTATTGATAGGAGCCGTCACTATGACATCGATCAAACCTTCCCTGAACTCCTCTATCGCCTTCTCAAGTGCTCCCAAAGCTGCTTTACCGGCTTCCGGATCGGGTTTTGAGAACTCTACTTTCACCTCGTCATCCGTACAGTTGACCACGCTCAGGCGATTGTGGGCAGCTTCTGCAGCGGTATTGACAATACTGAAGTTAGTAGGCAAATCGAGCGACTTGCGGTGATATGCAGCCACTTTCGGAGAGCCGTAAATGACCGGTGTACAGAGTTCCAACATGACGGGGTCGGCAAACGTTTTTAAAATGACTTCGTATCCTACCCCGTTTATGTCTCCCTGAGTGATGCCAATTTTTATTTTGTTATCTTCCATTTTGTTATTTGTTAGTTTTCTCCTCCTGCTCTATGCCCATCGGAATCTGTTCCTGCGCCTTCTCGGTAGGAAGTTGCAAAGTATACAGAGATGCTTCCAATCGGCGCATCAGGTCACGTTTCATTTTATCGGGTGAGTAAATAAATACTTCTGTAGTGATAATACGGTGGCTGGCTTTATCCAGACGGGTGTGTGAAACAAACGGGCCACCCATGAAATCGCCCTTTATGCGCCACAGTCCGCGTGCTTCCATTGTGTAATCTCCATGAATATCAATCGGACGAACCTCTACGGTAGACGAATCAGTCGCCATGTACATACCCTCTTTGGCACCCGGAATATTAGCCTTCATCACTGAATCGCGCTTATGGATAAAGAACTCTTTCGTAAAGGTATCCTTATCTGTATACGGGTAAGAGTAGATTACAAAGTTCTGGTCTCCGGTAGCGGCATTAGTACCTGCCCAGAAAAAGTCTTCTCCTGTCTTCGAACTGCTCAGTTCGGCCGGAAGCCAGATATCACTGTTGAACATGCTACCTACTTTCGTCGAAATATAGTCATTATGATTTTTCTCCAGGAAAGAGATCTGACGGTTCATTTCGGCACGGGTAAAGAAGTCTATAATCGGCTGTTTGTTCTCTTCGACAAACTTCTCAAACGATGCCTCGTCCGGAGCCTGGATAGTCAAAATCATCTGGGGAGATGCATATACATCCTTGGCATACTTGAATTTAGGTTGGGTATAAATGTCCTGTATATCTACGATAATAATGTTGCGCACCAACTTCAGGATGGCATCAAAATCTTTGGGAGAAGTAGACATGATCCTGAACGAACGTTCCGATTGCGGAAGTCCGGGCACATCTGTATCAAGCACATTGTACAAAGCTCTACCGGCAGGACGCTCCCACACAGGCTTCTCAACCACAACGAGGACTTCATAAGCACGTCCGCTGGAAGTTGGAGTAAACACACTCTTCTTGCCGCTTTTACAAGAAAACAACACTACTGCTACAAGAGCCATACTGAGGTAAAACAGGTACTTTTTCATATGCATCAATTTTAATGTTTTCACAAATCTACGAAATGGTCGTATACTTTCATCCAATGTGCTGATAATTTATATTAATTCTTGTTACTCTCCTCCTGTTTAGCCGTCGATAACATCCCGCAAGCGGCAAAAATATCTTCTCCCCGGGAAGCTCGAATGGTAGTGAACAGTCCATGTGAGGTCAGGTAGTCACGAAATGACGTCATAGTCTCCATACCGGCACCCTCGAGGTCTACCCCGGGAATGGCATGAAACCGGATTAAGTTCACCCGGCAGTCAAGCCCACGCAGCAATTTCAACAGCTCCTTAGCATAAATCAGCGAATCATTGACGCCCTTAAAAACAATGTATTCAAACGAAAGTCTGCGCTGTTTACTAAAATCATAGTTTTTTAACAGATCGACCATTTCTTTAATCGAGAAAGCCCTTTCGGCCGGCATCAGCTCAGAACGTTGTGAAGGAAAAGGAGAATGCAGGCTGATAGCCAGATGACATTCGCTTTCTTCAATAAAGCGTTGAAGTCCTTTCCGCAATCCTACAGACGACAAAGTAATACGCTTGGGGCTCCATCCGTATCCATACGAAGCGGTCAGGATATGCAGCGCTTTTAATACTTCATCCAAATTATCGAGAGGCTCGCCCATCCCCATCATCACGACATTGGTCAACTTATCCCGCTCCGGCAATGCTGCGATTTGATTCAAGATCTGATTGGCTGTCAGACTTGCGGTAAATCCTTGTTTACCCGTCATGCAGAACTTACAGTTCATTTTACAGCCTACCTGAGAAGACACGCACAATGTCGCCCGATCCTCGTCCGGAATATACACCGCTTCAACAAAATGATTGTCACTCACCTGATAAAGATACTTCACCGTACCATCTACGGAACGCATCTCATCAACAGGCGCGGATATCCCCAAATCATACTCTCCCTTGAGCAACTCTCTATGCTTCAACGACAGATTGGTCATTTCATCAATAGAAGTCACTTTTTTATCGTATAACCAGGAAGCGATCTGTTTGGCTGCAAAAGCAGGCATCCCCAAATCTTTGGTGACAGATTGCAATTCGGTAAGGGTCATTCCTAAAAGCGGATATTTGGGCATATTTACTACAAATATTTATTTATTCATGCAAATGTAAGGAATAAAAGTCGATTTTAAAAAAGAGAAGGGACAAAAGTTAATGGGAAGAGGGAAAGAGATAGCAAAAAGAAAGGCTGTTCCGTGCGGAACAGCCTTTCGTATATTAAAACGACGTTATCTAAAAAACAAATCCGTTTTTAGAAGAACAGGTATCGTTTATCTTTTACATCGCCTTTCAGATAAAGATCGTTCATAAAACGACTTGCCAGACGGGCATGCATGTTTTCCAATGTAGCCTCTTCTGATTGGGCATCGAATGTTTCGTTCAGCTTATCCTTGGCATATACCTGCAACACAAATACACCGCCATTACCCTTGATAGGAGCGCTCAGCTTATTGATATCCGAAACCGAAGCGTATGCGCCTACCAGCGGCTCACTACTACGCAAAGCGGCTACATAAGCAGGCGCTGCAAATGTTACGTGTTTTACAGAATCACTTACTGCATTGGCCATCGATGTGTACTGAGCAATTGTAGTTGCATTGGCAGCCTTCATGTCGGCCATGATCTTCTCAGCTTTCTTATCACGAATGATTTCAGCTCTCAACTGATCCTGAACCTGGGCCAAAGGACGATAACCTTCTTCGATCACGCTAACCAGGCCAACAACCAACATGCGGTCGCTTTCGCCACATTCATATAAGCCGGAAACTTCACCCGGTTTTGCAGCAAAGGCCCATTTCAGTGCTTCTTTAGTCCCTCTGATACCACCGATTCCGTGTTCTGAGCTATACAGATCATTTCTTTCGAGCAATTTATAGCCTGATTCTTCAGCATTGGCCGCAACCTTGTCTACTGTCGGATTAGCTGCAATAAACTGGCTGAATTCATTATAAGCTTTATTATAAGTTTCTTTGCTGAACTCAACCGCACGCTTGATAACGGCAACTTTATATTTATCTTTCACAGCTTTCTTATCAGTCACCTGCAAAATGATATTGCCTTGTCCCAATGCTACGTTAGAGAGTTCGTTTACTCCCAGATTGTTGATAGTGCTGATAAATTTCAAGTTATCGCCATCAACCTGTGCATTTTCGTAGTTAGCAGACGAAATCCAGTTGGATTCACCTGTTTGTCCGTACTTCTTAGCCAAAGCTGTAAAGTCGGCTCCACCCTTAATAGCAGTATAGATGCTGTCAGCCAAAGCCTTTGTTTTAGCAGCGTCTTCTGTGTAAACCTGAATCTGACGGAACTGTACAGAATCGGCAGCAGCCACTTTAGACAATACCTTGAACGAATTGATAGTATTGTCGCCTGCATTGTAGTAAGGGCCATATACTTGTCCAATCGAAGCTGAATCCATGCGTGCAACTACATCTGACGGGAAAGCTTTCTTGGTATAGTACAAATCAACATACGGATATTCCGATCCGGTAGAACGGATGAAAGTAGTATAATCACCATTGGCAGTAGCCAGTTGGTTTGTATAATCAGTCACTTCCTGCTGGATAGCAGCTCTGTCTTCTGCACTGGCTGTCACCTGTACATCGATGTATTTGATGTTGCGTGTTTCGACATATTGTTTGAACTGTTCTTTCTTCTTGTTATAGAGATCTTTCAGTTCAGACTCTTTCACTGTGATAGTAGAGTCTACAATAGATGAATAAGGAACAGCAGCCAACAGAACATCCGACTGGTTTACTCTTGCGTCGAATGCATCCTGTGCTTCAACCGGATTAGAGAAAAGAGCTTTAGTCACCAGTGCCTGGTATTTTTCCGCCAAACGGCTCTGGATCAGTGTCTTTTCTACAAATGACCAAAGTTTGTGCATTCCTTCATAGTATTCCACATATTGAGACGGCATCTTGGTCTTGTCCATTTTAGAGTAGTCAGCCAAGAATTTCTTCAACATATCTTTATCGAAAGCGCCCGTTTGAGGATTGCGGAACGGAGTCTGCTGCAGCAACGGATTCACACCTTCGTTAATGATTGATTGGATTTCAGCCTTCGAAACAGTAATACCGAGCTTCTTCGCTTCTTTTTCAATCAGTTTATTGTTCACATAGCTACGCCATACTTCGTCTTTCACCTGATTGGTCTGTTCATCATTCAATGAACTCATTCCGCTTGAGAACTTGATAACCTCGGTATATTCTTCTACCATGTTCTGGTAGTCCTGAGCAGAAAGAGTTTCTCCATTGACTTCGCCTACATCATGCGATTGGTGTGGCTGGAGAACTTTCCAGGCATCGCCCGCAATGAAAGCAAACAAAGCCAAACCAATAACGATCACCAACAGGGGTCCTTTGGATCTAATGTTTTGTAATGTTGCCATTTTGATTAATACGATTTATTTGTTATTATTATTTTCTTCATCTTTGGTTTTAGCGCACGAAGATACAAAAAATGCTAATATGCATCTATTTATTAGCTAAAAAATTACAGCTATCGATCATTATTCCATTACTTTCAGTCGAACAAGTTCGATTTTCGTTGCTGTAACCTTAATTATCTTAAACTGATATTTACCGACAGAGACCAATTCGTGCAATTTCGGAAAGCTCTGGTATTGATTCAAAATTAATCCTCCCACCGTTAGATAGTCATCGGATTCGGGAAGCTCCAAATTAAAAGTTTCGTTTACTTTTTCTATTTCCAAACGGGCCGAAAGCACGTATTCATGCTCACCGATCTGCTTACAAATATAGGAAGTGTTGTCGTGTTCGTCTTCGATGTCACCGAAAATTTCTTCAACAAGGTCTTCAAGGCTGACAATGCCCGAAGTTCCTCCAAATTCATCCACTACCACGGCAATGGTCTTTTTCTGTTGCATAAACAGCTTCATCAGTTTATGGGCCGCCATCGTTTCAGGCACAATGGGAACTTCTTTCACATGATCGCGCCAATCTTTCGGGCTACGAAACATTTCGGACGAATGAATGTATCCCACCACATTGTCTATATTACCATCATAGACAATTATTTTTGATATACCGGACTCAACAAACCGGCCTTTAAGTTCTTCAAGGGATGTATCCAGCGCAACAGCTACCACTTCTGTCCGTGGAACAATACAGTCGCGTATCTTGACCGCCGAGAAGTCGAGTGCATTCTGAAAGATTTTTACTTCCGTGTCCAGAGTTTCCTCACTTTCGGCATTGTCTATACTCGACTGGACAAAGTAATCCAGATCTACCTTACCAAAGGCTTTCGCAGAGGCTTCCTTATTCACTTTCATCCCAAACAGGCGAAGAAAGAGGTAAGAGACTCCCGACGAAAATTTAGATATAGGATAGAGAACAACATAACAGATGAAAAGAGGAACCGCACAGACATTCAGGGCCAGATTGGGATTGATCTTAAAAAGCGTTTTGGGCAGAAACTCTCCTGTCACCAAGATGATCAGTGTGGAGATCACGGTCTGTACCAATACCATTACAAAATGATTGGTGATCCATCCGGCCAGCAAATTGTCGCCGATAATCTGTGCCATCAATATACCATAGATAACCAGAGCGATGTTATTCCCGACCAGCATGGTCGAAATAAAATCATTGGGATTCCGGAAGAATAGCGAAAGGATACGCGATGATACCCCTCCTTTCCGGTCCATTTCAAAACGAAGTTTGTCTACCGAAACAAAAGCAATCTCCATTCCCGAAAAGAAAGCAGAAAATGCCATCGTAATCAACAGGTAAATAATGATGCTCATAGTTAGTTTACAGAATCTGTTTTTGCCTTTTCGGCATCTTCATCGATATATACTATACCGGATATGTTATGAACAACCGGCTTCATAAACTGATCGTCTGACTCAAAGCCATATCCGGTCATAATCTGATCCGGTTTTTCCATCCGGACAAACTTATCGGTATACACTTTCTTGGTGGCTTCATTCCAATATAACAACTCGGTGGTCACATGATCGCCCTTCAGACTCTTAATATCTACATTTCCAATAAGTTTCCAAAGCCGGTCACGATCATAATAATAAGCCGTATCCGCCTTTATACTCGCATCTATATGAAATAGCGAATCGAACTGTTCCAGATAAATGCCCTTCTCAAAAGCCCAATACGAGGGTTTCTTCTTATCAAAGATCAACCATTCTTCAGTGTTGACCCGGTAACGTGTGACACCGGAATCGGATATAAGGGTCGTTACCCCCCGTGTATCCATAACAGGCAGTGAATCCCGCTCGGTAATGGCATCGGCCATCGCCTTATTTCTCCCACCACAGGAAGAAAATAAAAGAAGCATAACAATTGTCCCGAAGACAATTGTTATGCTCAAACTTTTATTTAATAAACTGTTACTTTGTTGTCGCAACATAGATTTATCTGATCGTTGTAGACTCTCCAATCCAACCACCGATAGTGATGCGGTCGCCGGCTTTGTAGCCCAACATAAACAAGTCTTTAGCCTGCGGAGTATAAGCGGAATATCTGCTGATCATTTTGTTAACTTCTTCTGTTACACTCGGATCTACAGATTTAGCTTTCTGCAATTTGTCGATAACAGCAAAATAAGTACACTTGTTCAAAGCCGATTCATCACTCCAGTTAGGACTCATAGCATACAAGTTGGCGATAAGGATATAAGGAGCACCATAGTTTTCATTGAAGCTGATTGCTTTCTGAGCATAAGATCTTGCCTGAGACAATTTCTTGGCAGTAGTCAAAACACTGGCAGCAGCATAAGCCTTTTCTGCTTTCTTTGCATTGTCTGTCTCGAGGTTGATCGCTTCGTCAAAGAACTTCACAGAACCATCGATATCCCCTTTCTTATAGGCCTGGTATGCACATCCGGTAGCAGCCTCAGCCGAAGGCTCAATCTTGTATACATAGAATGAAGCCTGCTGATAAGCGTCGCTATCCGTACACTTCATCATCTTCATAATGCTGATGACTTTCTTCAAATAATTCAAATCAGTCTGATTGGCTTCTACTTTAGGTCCATAGATACCTTGCAGTGATTCGCAATCGGCAGTACCGCTGTTAATGAACAGAGCTACCAGATTATCTTTGATACCTCCGAAAGCTTTCTTCACACTCTCTTTATCAGCAGCAGCTATGGCATCGTCTGCATATTCGGATGCAGCCAGATAGTCCTGAATAAACTGCTCTTTGTGAGCCGGATCTTCCTTCAGTTTATCGTGAGACATCTGCAAGAAGTAGAACAATGTAGCAGCTGCAGACTCAGCTTTCGCAGCGTCCACCGATTTTTTCAACCAATCATAAGCTTGATTTACATCCACCTTCGGAGCAAATGCAATATAATCGACAGCTTTAATGCCCAGTGCTTCATCTTCCGACGATACTTTTACACCTTTTCCCAAGAATTCCTGAGTATACTTCATACGCAAATCGTGCGTATTCATCAACTCATCAAAATACTTTTTGTATTCTGCAGAGTTTCTGTCTTTGATCTGCCCCAGCAACCCTTTCAGAATTTTATAACCGTCTGTGAAGGTATAGAAACGAAGAGTCGGGCAGTTCTCCAAAACAGCTTTCCACGGAGTATAAGCATCTTTAAAGTTACCAGCTTTCACTGCTTCGTGAGAAATACTACTGTTCGAATTACAATTAGCGTCGTCCTGTGCTACCACAGTTGTTGCTCCCGCCGAAAGAAACAACACAGCCACAAGCGTTTTAATTTTCATTGTATCTAAATTTTAGTTGTTATATAATACCGTCTATTCTCTCTATTATTTAACTTTACGTTTGAAGAACCAGCCTTCATTGAACGTGATTCCAATGCTCAAACGCAATGTATTTTCATCTACCATACCGGCTTTCAGACCATGTACTTTAATATATTGAGCCGAAACGTTGATTAGCGAGCGTGAACCCGGAAGAGGTAATCCCAAACCGGCCGTTACCCCATACTCACGAGAGGCTCTCTCCCCTCCTATTTTATAATAAGGTTCCGAATAATATCCTCCGACGCGGTATTTGATATGCGCCAGATAACTACGCGAGAAACGACTCGGCATATACTCGGCACCCACTGAAATTTTCATCGCATCACAAAAAGCATTCGGCTGATTCATATAGGTCACGTCGCCCCACTTCTGCAAATTAAAATCAGCTCCCACGATCAGACGTTTGTCATACTCGTACGTAAGTCCCACCCCAAAGCTATTGGGCATTCCAAAGGTAGCCACCGTATCGACCGTATTCGTAGTGACGGCCTGCGTGCTGTTGGAGTTCGTAAGCGTCGATCTTTGTACATAAGCTTCGTTATGCAAATCTTTTTTAGGCGAGAACACTACACCTAATGTAACCGCATGCTTCCTACCCAGCTGCTGTGTGTATTGCGCGCCGAAGTCCAACTTATAATCGCGCACGGACAAATAGTCTACATGCTGAAAAGCGAAAGCGTTGTCATTATAAGGAAAAGTAATACGCGCCTGACGCGTGATCTCCCCCCAGAAGTACGATACGTTGGCACCGACTGAAAGGTTTTTCAGCACCTTTACTCCCAGACCTACGTAAAGCTGATGCAAGCCTCCGTCTCCGGCAAATGAAGTGACGCTCCGCGCTTCTTCCGACGCAACGTCGTTGTTCGCCTTGGCCATATTATAGCCTACACTCGAGTAGGGCAGCAGACCGATACTCATGGCCACGCGCTGGTGTAGACGAAACTGCATCGCTATGTAGTCAAAACTTGAATTTTTCGCATTCAACTTGGTGCCTTCACTACTAAAGTTTGTATTTTGCATCGAAAACCCTCCGTCAAAAAGAAAGGTCAACGAATCAATAGCCGTATAAGAAGCAGGATTCAACGGATTGATATGTGATCCATCGCGCAATCCGTAAGCGATCCCTCCCATTGCTTTACTGTTTGCAAATGACTGATCAGCCAACTGACCATAGCCATATCGTGTATAAGGAGAGTTTGTATTATTTTGAGCGATTGCCACTCCGGGTAATAATATCGTGAGCAGAAGCGCACAAAGTGTCTGTTTATATCCTACCATTATTATAGTTTAATATTCTATTTAATCCTTTCAACACTAAAAATCTATCTGCAAAGATGACACTTTTTAATTTCGTATCAAAAGAAAAATCATCTCCGCCCGTTAAAAAAACCAAAAGTTCAGGATATTTATGCTTCATAGCCGTAATATACCCTGTAATTTCGTATTCTATCCCTTTCTTTACACCTGCACGAATAGCAGTTTCAGTATCTTTTCCCATATCCGGCATGCGTCCTTCGGCATGAACCAACGGCAAACGTCCGGTAAATTGATGGAGTGCTTTCAGCCGCATCCAAAGTCCGGGCGAAATATTGCCCCCATGATACTGTCCCAAAGAATCAACAAATTCGTAAGTGATACAAGTACCCGCATCAATCACCAAAATGTCTTTACCCGGAAACCGATCATGGGCCGCCACCACGGCAGCCATCCGGTCATAACCGAGAGTTTCGGGGGTTTCATACAAGTTTATTACCGGAAGCGGCGTATGGCTATCTAACCATAAGACGGGGACAGGAAGCTTGTTCAACTGAGCCAGCACACACTCGTTTAAGTCTATAACCGTAGCAACAATTGCTTTCCGAACATCATACTTATTACAAACAGCCTCCAAGGAATCCAGGGACTGATTAGAGTCGTAAACAACTTCTACCATAGAAGTCCGGTCGAAAAGCGCTACTTTGGCTACTGTATTTCCAATATCGATAATTAAGTTCACTTTCTCTCTGTTTGAGGGCGCAAAGATAAGAGATAAAATTTATTCAAATACCGAAATAGCGAATAAAAAAGCAGCGGCATAGAGAGAAAAATAAAAAAAACGTCCCGACAGCCGATTCGGTAAAACTACTTTCCTCTCCCGAAATCTTCGCTGGAAAAGTGCGGAAAAGAGAGCCGGAAGGCATAAACAAAAACAAGCAGAAAATCCAAAAACCAGCAACGAGTTTTCATTACTGATTAATAAGCATATAGAGACAAAAAAACAGAATATCCCCCAATAGCCTACAATACAAAACAAAACAGAATATAACAAGAAGAATGGACGGAAGCTCAAAAAACTGTTGCTGCCGCTGACGACAGTCTCCCCAAAACGCACCCCGAGGAAACGCGTCACGAACAAATCGAAGTCCGGCTATTCACAAACCGCAGCCCGGCAGCCGAAGACCTGCAGCCCGACGCTCGGGGAAGTACAGCCCTGCGCTCAGGAACAAATTGCCCCGCGATTGACGAAAAGAGACAAATAAATTCATTGAACCGGCCATTTTATTCCCACAAAAGCAGTATCTTTGCCACATGAACTCAAAATTGCGACATTTACTCCTGATTGTTTTTTCAATCTTCCCGATTCTGACATGGGGAATGGAAAGTCCGTCCACCGCTGATTCCATCCGGATCAGCCTGTTGACATGCGCTCCGGGTGAAGAAATCTATTCGCTCTTCGGGCACACGGCTATCCGTTACGAAGAACCGGCACGAGGCATCGACCGGGTATACAATTATGGCTTGTTCAGTTTCAACACTCCTAACTTTACGCTACGTTTTGCACTCGGCAATGCCGACTACCGGTTGGGAGTGGAAGATTACCGCCATTTCGCCGTCGAATATGAATACTTCGGACGCAGTGTATGGCAGCAGACGCTCAATCTGACAGCCGAAGAACAACAACAGTTAATCACCCTTCTGGAAGAAAATTACCGCCCGGAAAACCGGATATATCGCTATAATTTTTTCTACGATAACTGTGCTACCCGACCACGAGACAAAGTGGAAGAGAGTCTGCAAAAAAGTGGCAGCCAACTGCTCTTCAGCAATACATATACTGAAAATAACGAGACTAAATCTTATCGGGATATTGTCCACCAATACACGAAAGGACATCCCTGGGCACAATTCGGAATCGATTTCTGCATCGGCAGCCAGGCCGACCGCCCCATCAGCGAAAGACAAATGATGTTCTCACCATTCTATCTGATGGATGCTTTTGACAAAGCACGCATCGTTAACGCATCCGAAAACAGACCATTAGTGACCACCACAAAAAAAATTATTGACTGTGAACCGGATGTATCCGGCTCCGCAGAAAATGATATCTGGAATATGCTAACCCCCATCCGATTGTCCCTTCTTGTGTTTATCGCAATCGGAATGGCTACCGCCTATGGTCTACGCAAGAAAAAGAGTCTTTGGGGACTGGATATCGCAGTGTTTGCGGCAGCGGGCATCGCAGGATGCATCGTCGCTTTCCTTGCTCTTTTCTCCGAACACCCCACGGTAGGCTCCAATTACTTGCTGTTTGTCTTCCATCCGGGGCATCTGCTCTGCCTCCCTTTCTTTATAAACGATGAACGAAAGCGACGCAAAAGCAGGTATCATCTGCTGAACTGCATTGTTTTAACACTTTTTATAGTGCTTTTTCCGGTAATACCACAAAATTTCGACTTAGCAGTATTACCTTTGGCACTCTGTTTGCTGATACGTTCTGCAAGCAATCTTATTCTGACATACAAAAAAGCTAAATGAAAGGACTATTAACCTCCATACTGACCGTACTTACCTTTACCGGACTGCAAGCCCAGCCACTTCCATCTACCCCGAAATTAGTGGTAGGTCTCACCATAGACCAGTTACGTACGGACTACCTCGAAGCTTTTTCAACACTGTATGGAGACAGGGGATTCAGAAGGCTCTGGAAAGAAGGACGTGTGTTCCGGAATGCCGAATATACTTTCAGCGGCACGGACCGCGCATCAGCCATAGCCGCTATTTATACAGGCACCACTCCTTCGGTCAACGGCATTATCGGCAAACGATGGATGGATGTATCGACACTGCGTACTGTGAGTTGTGTCGACGACCCCGCTTTCATGGGCAATTATACAAACGAAAGCTCTTCGCCTTCCCATCTCCTGACCTCTACGATAGCCGATGAGCTGAAGATAGCCACCCGTAACGAGGGATTGGTATATGCCATCGCTCCATTCCGCGACGCTGCCATTCTTGCAGCAGGACATGCCGGAAATGGCGCATTCTGGCTCAACAACACAACCGGAAAATGGTGTGGAACGACCTATTATAGCGAGTTTCCATGGTGGGTAAGCCAGTATAACGACCGGAATGCCATCGACTTCCGCATTGCCGATATGACATGGACTCCTGTCCATCCGGTACAAAGCTACAGTTTCCTTCCCGAATGGAGAGATGCTGCTTTTAAATACAAATTTGACGACGATCGTGTCAATAAATACAAACGACTGATTACAAGCCCTTTTATCAACGATGAAATCAATACGCTGACAGAAGAACTGCTGGATAAGAGCACAATGGGCAAAGATCATGTCCCCGACATGCTGGCACTGACCTACTATGCAGGCAACTACGCCCATAAGAGCGTACAGGAATGTGCCATGGAGATGCAGGATACATACGTACGACTCGATCGGAGCATCGCCTCTTTATTGGACATCATTGACAAGAAAGTGGGTCTGCAGAATGTTGTTTTCTTTATTACCTCCACCGGATATACCGACACCGAATCACCCGACCTGGGACTCTACCGGGTTCCGACCGGCGAATTTCACCTGAACCGCTGCGCAGCCTTGCTGAACATGTATCTGATGGCTACCTACGGGCAGGGACAGTATGTGGAAGCATACTACGATCAGCAGATTTATCTGAATCACAAACTGATCGAAGAAAAACAACTGAATCTGGCGGATATACAGGAAAAAGCCGCCGAATTTCTGATCCAGTTCAGCGGAGTGAATGAAGTATACTCCGGCAAACGCCTGTTATTGGGGTCCTGGACACCGGACATCTCGATGATACGCAACAGTTTCCACCGTAAACGCTCGGGCGACCTGCTGATCGATGTATTGCCGGGCTGGAGCATCGTTAACGAAAATACATCCGACCATAAGGTGGTGCGGAAAGCGCATATTCCGTCTCCCCTTATTTTTATGGGCAGCGGCGTAAAACCAGCCGTAATCAACACGCCCGTAACCATTGACCACATAGCTCCCACCGTAGCTCACATATTGAGAATACGATCTCCCAATGCCTGTTCGGCAACTCCGATTACCGACATCCGGTAATACTTTCCGCACAAAAAACAAGGTGCAAAGCGCAAATAAATCAGCATTTTAATGTAACTTTGCGCAATTAAATCAATTTAGTAAATAATAAACATAAATAATAGATAATGGGATTTAATGAATTTTTAAGCTCGATTTTCGGAAACAAATCCACACGAGACATGAAAGAAATCCAACCCTGGGTAGACAAGATCAAAGCCGCTTACCCGGAGGTTGCTAAGCTTGACAATGACGGCCTCCGTGCAAAAACAGAGGAACTTAAAGAATACATCCGTAACTCGGCAAGTAAAGAACGCGCCAAGGCCGATGAACTCAGAGCCGGCATCGAAAATGTAGAGCTGGAAGACCGCGAAGAGGTATTTGCTCAGATCGACAAAATCGAAAAAGAAATATTGGAAATATATGAAAAAGCACTCGATGAAGTATTACCGGTTGCTTTCTCTATTGTAAAAGAATCGGCCAAGCGTTTCTCTGAAAACGAAGAAATAGTGGTGACGGCCACTGACTTTGACCGCACATTGGCAGCAACCAAGGACTTTGTCCGCATCGAAGGTGACAAAGCCATCTGGCAAAACCATTGGAACGCCGGCGGCAACGACACAGTGTGGAACATGGTTCACTATGACGTACAGTTGTTCGGTGGCGTGGTACTGCACAAAGGTAAAATTGCCGAAATGGCAACAGGTGAAGGTAAAACCCTGGTGGCTACCCTCCCCGTATTCCTGAATGCACTGACCGGAAACGGCGTACACGTAGTAACCGTGAACGACTACCTGGCAAAACGTGACTCTGAATGGATGGGACCGCTTTACATGTTCCACGGACTCAGCGTAGACTGCATCGACCGTCATCAGCCTAATTCCGACGCACGCCGCCAGGCCTATCTGGCAGATATCACATTCGGAACGAACAATGAATTCGGTTTCGACTACTTGCGTGATAACATGGCCATCAGCCCGAAGGACCTGGTACAGCGCCAGCACAATTATGCTATTGTCGACGAGGTGGACTCAGTATTGATCGATGATGCCCGTACTCCGTTGATTATCTCTGGTCCGGTGCCTAAAGGCGAAGACCAACTTTTTGATCAACTCCGCCCATTGGTAGAGCGACTCGTGGAAGCACAAAAAGTATTAGCAACCAAATACCTCTCAGAAGCCAAGAAACTTATCAACTCGGACGATAAGAAAGAGGTGGAAGAAGGATTCCTTGCGTTGTTCCGCAGCCACAAGGCACTGCCTAAAAACAAGGCGTTGATTAAATTCCTCAGTGAACAAGGTATCAAAGCCGGTATGCTGAAGACGGAAGAGGTCTATATGGAACAAAACAACAAGCGCATGCACGAAGCAACAGATCCATTGTACTTCGTTATTGATGAAAAGCTGAACAGCGTAGACCTGACAGACAAAGGTGTTGATCTGATCACAGGCAACTCGGAAGATCCGACTCTATTCGTTTTGCCGGACATTGCCGCCCAACTTTCCGAACTGGAAAATGAACATGGATTGAGCGACGAACAAAAGCTTGAAAAGAAAGATGCCTTATTGACCAATTATGCTATCAAGTCAGAACGCGTACACACCATCAACCAGTTGTTGAAGGCATATACCATGTTTGAGAAAGACGATGAATATGTAGTGATCGACGGACAGGTGAAGATTGTAGACGAGCAGACCGGACGTATCATGGAAG
>ERZ827117.105-NODE-105-length-131153-cov-10.079833_pt1 | contig 131153 bp, 106 predicted proteins | sample MGYA00519920_ERZ827117 | MGnify/ENA primary metagenome ERZ827117 (study PRJEB31778, sample SAMEA3449260) | human gut metagenome | biome: human gut; feature: human-associated habitat; material: faeces | place: United Kingdom | collected 2010/2012 ...
CAGCGGCTCCCGTTTTAAGAAATTTTCTTCTTGAAAAGTCTGACATGGTTTTATTTTTAAGAGTTAATAATTGATTTCAGTTTCTTGTTTTATTGAATGTTCGTTATGGTTTTCGGAGTAATCCGTATCCATTTTTCATATTTCTTCTTCTTTCCCATATTTGCTCAAGTGTTTTCAATTCACCGATGGCAGGAAGGTCATGCGTGCGGGCATCGTGCAAAAAGGTCCATGCATATTCCGATGCGATGGCTGAATCACGTATGAGCGGTAGTTTGGGATTTCTGATTCCGGTCTCTATGGAGTCGGCGAATAAGTCGCATAGCACATCGATGTTTTTTCCACCGAACGGCTTCTCTATATGATGGGTCTGTGTCACTCCACGCAGATCGACGACAGCTGTCTTGAAGTCATGTGTCATTCGGGCGATACCTTTGGTACCGATGATATCCACGTATGAGTTATGAGTCTGATCTTTGGATAATTGTCCGTACACAAACCCCTGAGTGATATCAAAAACAACACCGTTCTGGAATGTCCCGTGACACTGTACCCACCAAGGATCTTTATAACTCCACATATTGACGCCCTGCGCATGCCATGTCTTGTATTCGCATCCGGCATACCAGCGTGCAGTGTCTACATAATGCATTCCGCAGTCATGGAAGGCGGGGCCTTCATATTCGTGACCTTCGCCCGGTGCGAGACCCGGAGTCATGTGGCAGATTCGTAGAATGGCAAGTTCGCCGATCTCACCCTGATCGATAAACTGTTTGATAGTCTGATGATACCAGGCGTTGCGGAGATACAAATTGACGGTAGAAAAACAACTGGCTTTCTCGGTGATGTCCACTACTTTCCATTCTTTGTCTATGGTGTCTGATACCGGTTTCTCGGAGATGATATGTTTCCCGTATTTGATAGCCTTTTCAATCCGGTCAAGCCTTGAGTCTGCCAACGCAAAGAGCCCGACCACCTGCACACTTTCATCATCGAACATTTCCTGTTCGTTTTCGAGTATTTTCGATTCGGGAGATAATTGCTTTGCCAATTCGCGGCAGTCGGGATTAATGTCGCAAATGTATGCGACTTCCCATCTTCCGCTTTTCTGCATTTCTTTCAAATAAAATCGTCCCATTCGACCGAATCCAATAAGACCAACTTTAATTTTCATCGTATATCTTTTTTAGTTTCTTTATCCCATTATATACTTTGCCTTGTGAGGCATCAGCTTATATAGTAGTGCGGTGAATGCCCAGCTGCAAAGGAAAATACAAACTGCCATCAACGGAACCTGCAACGGAATTGGAATTTCCGAAGGACCTATCAGCAGAAAGAACGGACCTACTACAAAGTAGTGTACCATATAAATTCCAAAACCGCATTGGGTCATGTTGGCTAATGCTTTGACGATAACAGGTGTATTGATTACTACTTTCTGCAACATCAGGAACATAGCTAAAGTCATCAGCAACACGTTCGGACTACAGAATGTGAAGTAAAGTTCCATCTCAGTCTCCGTAGCATTCGGGTTGGCGGCAGTTGTGCTGAACCCTGTGTACGTCACATAATATCCAATGGCAAACATCACGGCACAAATGAGGAATGTCTTCCAAACACTCCAATCATTAGTAAGACGATCATCTTTTGGCGAACCACTAAAAGGCCAGAAAATTTTTAGTGCATTTCCGTTGCCGCCTTCTTTCAGATAATGTCCCAACAGCAGGTAGCCGTTGAATCCGGCAAAGTAGTAGAACATACTGAACTCGTTCCACGTGTCAGTGCCGAATACATAGCCGCTCCGGTCGAAAAGCATATTGGCTACATATTCGCGGATATACGGGATAAACAGGGAAACAATCCAGATGAAAAGGAATATTTGTTTGGTTTTATTGCTTGCCCGCTCTACCCATGCAGAGAAGAAAGGCATATAAAGATACAATCCGATGAGCAGATAGATATACCACATATGGTTTTCCTTATGGCTGAAGTTGAACGGTATCATGGCCACATCTTTCAGAGAATCGATGAGGCTTTGCGACTCATGTCCCTGAGTATAGCAGAAGAAGTCGCCGATGATTTCTTTGGGCAGCCCCAGCAGCCCCGTGAACCAGGGGAACATACTATAAAGTACCGACCAGATGAGGAACGGGAAAAGTACGCGGAAGATGCGCTTCTTATAAAAAGTGCCTAAAGGCTGTTGCCTGACCGGTAGCAGCAGTAATCCGGTCATCATTACGAATAAGGGAACCGAAGGACGGAGAAGTGAACCGTAGATGGCTGCCCAATGTGTGTACTCGGGAATGACGCGCATCGTAGGAGAAATGTAAAAAGGGTCAATGCAATGTACGCCGATTACCATTAGCATGGCGACGCAACGGACAACATCCAGCCAGACCATCCGGTTGTCCGCAATAGAGTTTTGAGTCATGATATTTTGTTTTTAAGTTATGTAGGCAAAGTTAGCGAACTGTGGAAGCAACCATCATTAAAAACTGATCATTTTAGAACAATCTCTGACCATTTCAAGTATAAATGCTTATTTTTGCATGTGGTAATGTCTTTTTATACAGAAAACTTATGCTGAAAATATTAGTAACGTATGCCGTTCAAGGCGAATTTGTAGAGATAAAGTGGCCCGATGTAGAGCCTTATTACATCCGTACGGGGATCGGAAAAGTGAAGTCCGCCTTTCATCTGGCAGAAGCGATCCGCCAGGTGCAGCCCGATCTCGTTTTGAATCTCGGAAGTGCCGGAACAGTCAATCATCAGGTAGGGGATATCTTTGTCTGCCGCAAATTTATAGACCGCGATATGCAGAAACTTGCCGGACTAGGTATGGAATGCGAAATAGATTCTTCCGCTTTGCTTGAAACAAAAGGCTTCTGCAAGCATTGGACGGAAGAGGGAATCTGTAATACGGGAGATGGTTTCCTGACGGAACTGACTCACGTAAGCGGAGATGTCGTCGACATGGAAGCGTATGCGCAAGCCTTCGTCTGCCGTTCCAAAGAGATTCCTTTTATCTCCGTGAAGTACGTGACCGACATTATCGGACAAAACTCCGTGAAACATTGGGAGGACAAACTTGCCGACGCCCGTCAGGGGCTTTCGAACTATTTCAATGTCTTGAAAGAAAGAATATGATAGGTGACTCCTGCCGCTACAAGTCCCAGAAGAATTTTCACCCATAGGAACGGAATCAGGAAGAAGATGCAATAGAGCATCGTTCCCCACATCAGCACAAGGGAGATAATCTTGGCGCGGAGCGGTATTGCCTTGTTTTCCCGGAAATTGCGGATATATGGACCGAAGTGCCGGTGATTCAGCAACCAGTTATATAATCGTGGCGACCCTTTGAAATAAAGCGCGGCGGTCAGTAACAGAAAAGGGGTAGTGGGCAGTAACGGCAGAAAGATGCCGAGAATGCCGAGTCCGAGAGATATGCTTCCTAAAACAATATAAAGAGTTTTCATTCGGCAAAGATAGTGTAAAAACAGGAAAAAATAATCGGGTTTGCTGGATGAAAGCTCTTTTTATATTACCTTTGTCCTTGCATCGAGGTGACATTAGATGCATGTAACTATAATAAATACATACAGCCATGTTTACAGTAATCAAACGCATGGAGATATCAGCTTCTCACAAGCTGGTACTCCCGTATCGCAGTAAATGCGCCAGTCTACACGGTCACAACTGGATTATCACTGTCTATTGCCGTTCCTCACGGCTCAATTCCGAAGGAATGGTGGTGGATTTTACCCGAATCAAAGAAGTGGTCACGGAGAAACTGGACCATCAGAATCTGAATGAAGTACTTCCATTTAATCCGACAGCAGAAAACATTGCCCGATGGGTTTGCAAGCAGATTCCGCAATGTTATAAAGTAGAAGTGCAGGAGTCCGAAGGAAACATTGTCATCTACGAGAAAGATGCTGCGGCAAACGAGAAAACTCCGGCAGCAGGAGAGACAGAATAGACAATAGAAATTTAAGAACAACTCAAATGATGAGAAAGATTAATGAAATCTTTTACAGTCTACAGGGTGAAGGCTATCACACAGGTACTCCGGCAGTCTTCATCCGTTTCTCCGGATGCAACCTGAAATGCAGCTTTTGCGACACACAACACGAAGCAGGCACCTTGATGACTGACGACGAAATCATAGCCGAAGTCAGCAAATATCCCGCCGTTACCGTTATCCTCACAGGGGGAGAACCTTCGCTCTGGATAGACGACGCACTGATCGACCGTCTGCACGAAGCGGGTAAATATGTTTGTATCGAAACCAACGGCACACGACCGCTGCCGGAGTCCGTCGACTGGGTGACCTGTTCGCCCAAGCAGGGTGTCAAATTAGGGATTACCCGGATGGATGAAGTGAAAGTTGTCTACGAAGGGCAAGATATAAGTATTTATGAACTGCTTCCCGCTGAACATTTTTTCCTCCAGCCTTGTTCTTGTAATAACACTGCTTTGACAGTGGACTGTGTAATGCGACATCCTAAATGGAGACTAAGCCTGCAAACGCACAAACTAATCGACATCCGGTAAGCAGATAAAACGGATGTAGTAGCAGAGGATGCATCTAAATTTTACGTAATATAATTATGAAAGTAGGTTTATTTATTCCTTGTTATATCAATGCTATTTATCCCAATGTGGGGGTAGCGTCGTATAAACTATTGAAAAGTTTAGGAGTAGATGTCGATTATCCGTTGGATCAGACCTGTTGCGGACAACCGATGGCGAATGCCGGTTTTGAAGATGAATCGATGAAGCTGGCGCTCCGTTTTGACGATCTGTTCCGGGAGTACGATTACATTGTCGGCCCTTCCGCCAGTTGTGTGGCATTTGTGAAAGAGAATCATCCCGGTATCCTTGAAAAAGAAGGGCATGTCTGTCGGAGTGCGGGGAAGATTTATGATATCTGCGAGTTTATCCATGATGTGCTTAAACCGACGAAGATACCCGCACGCTTCCCGCATAAAGTCAGCATCCACAACAGTTGCCACGGTGTGCGTGAACTCTTGATTTCCGCTCCCAGCGAGTTAAATATCCCTTATTACAATAAATTGCGCGATCTGCTCGATATGGTCGAAGGCATCGAAGTTTTCGAGCCCAGCCATATAGACGAATGTTGTGGGTTTGGCGGTATGTTTGCCGTAGAAGAGCAGGCGGTATCCGTTTGCATGGGGCGTGATAAGGTGAAAGACCACATGGCTACCGGAGCCGAATACATTGTCGGAGCGGACAGTTCCTGCCTGATGCACATGCAAGGTGTGATCAAACGGGAGCATCTGCCGATTCAAATTATCCATATTGTAGAAATATTAGCGTCGCAATCATGAGTACCAAACATTCAAAGGCTGCCGAAAAGTTCTTGCAGGACAGCAAGATGGCAGCATGGCATAATGAAACCCTTTGGATGGTCCGAGCCAAAAGGGACAAGATGAGCAAGGAAGTTCCCGAATGGGAAGAGCTTCGCAACAAGGCCTGTGAACTGAAACTTTATTCCAACAGCCACCTCGAAGAGCTCTTGCAAGAGTTTGAAAAGAACGCCACTGCCAACGGAGCGATTGTGCACTGGGCAAAAGATGCGGACGAATATTGTGCCATTGTGTACGAAATACTGAATGAGCATAATGTACATCATTTCATCAAGAGCAAGTCGATGCTTGCCGAAGAGTGCGGGTTGAATCCCTTCTTGATGGAACGCGGAATAGACGTGGTAGAGTCCGACTTGGGCGAACGTATTCTGCAATTGATGCATCTCGAGCCGAGCCATATCGTTCTTCCTGCTATCCACATCAAACGGGAGCAAGTGGGAGAACTGTTTGAAAAGGAGATGGGTACGGAAAAAGGAAACTTCGACCCGACCTACCTTACTCATGCCGCACGCAAGAACCTGCGTCATCTCTTTCTGAATGCGGAAGCCGCCATGACGGGCGCCAACTTTGCCGTAGCCTCTACCGGAGACATTGTAGTCTGCACCAATGAAGGGAATGCCGATATGGGTACTTCTTATCCCAAACTGAATATAGCCGCTTTCGGCATGGAGAAGATCGTGCCGGATCTGGATGCGCTGGGTGTGTTCACCCGTCTGCTGGCACGTTCGGCAACCGGACAGCCGGTGACTACCTATACCTCTCATTACCGCCGTCCTCGTGAAGGCGGCGAATATCATATTATTATTGTGGATAACGGCCGGAGTACCCTGCTCTCCAAGCCCGACCATATCAAGACATTAAACTGTATCCGTTGTGGTGCCTGCATGAATACCTGTCCGGTCTATCGCCGGAGTGGAGGATACTCCTACACTTACTTTATACCCGGCCCTATCGGTATCAATCTGGGGATGGCTCATGATCCGGAGAAGTATTATGATAATCTTTCCGCCTGCTCTTTGTGTATGTCCTGTTCCGATGTCTGTCCGGTAAAAGTGGATTTGGCAGAACAGATTTACAAGTGGCGTCAGGATTTGGACGGATTGGGAAAGGCGAATACCGGAAAGAAGATAATGTCCGGTGGCATGAAGTTCCTGATGGAACGTCCTGCATTGTTCAATGCGGCTCTGTGGGCGGCTCCGATGGTGAACAGTCTGCCACGCTTTATGAAATACAATGACTTTGACGATTGGGGCAAAGGACGCGAACTGCCGGAATTTGCCAAAGAGTCATTCAACGAAATGTGGAAGAAAAACGAGGTACAGGGAAAGGAGGAATCAAAATGAGCAGCAGAGAAGAAATATTGGCGAGCATCCGTAAGCATACGCAGACACGCTACGAAAAACCGGATATAGCAGATATGAAACGTTTGACGTATCCGGACAAAATGGAGCAATTTTGCGCTATCAGCCGTGCGGTAGGCGGTACGGCAGTGGTATTGGGCGAAGGCGAAGATGTGAATGCCGTCATTCGCCGGACGTATCCGGATGCGATGCGCATTGCTTCCGTATTGCCGGATATATCTTGTGCAACTTTCAATCCGGATATGGTGGACGACCCGAAAGAACTGGACGGAACCGAGGTAGCCGTTATTCGGGGAGAGATCGGAGTAGCGGAGAACGGCGCTGTCTGGATACCGCAAACCGTGAAGTACAAAGCGATTTATTTTATTTCGGAGAAACTGGTGATTCTGATCGACCGGAATAAGATTGTGGATACCATGTACGACGCTTATCGCAAACTGGACGGACAGGAATATCAGTTCGGTACCTTTATTTCCGGCCCGTCAAAGACGGCGGACATCGAACAGGCATTGGTCATGGGAGCGCATGGAGCACGGGAAGTTTTGGTCATATTGACGTAACTCCGCTTTATTATTCTAAAATAAATTTGGATTTAAAACAATAGAAGCTTAGTTTTGTTAGGACAAAGAAAAAATGGAGCTTCTGTATAAGATAAACAAAGGCTCTGTTGATAGGAAACAGAGCCTTTGTTGTTGATATATAGAGCCTCTGTTTTCTGTCTCATCCATGGAAAGAACTATAATCGTCTAAATAATAAAAAACAGTATGTATGCAAATAAAGTAAAGAAGATAGCTGCCGTTCATGACCTTTCGGGGATGGGACGTGTTTCTCTGACAGTCGTTATTCCTATCTTATCCTCTATGGGTTTTCAGGTTTGTCCGCTTCCTACGGCAGTATTGTCCAACCATACGCAGTATCCCGGCTTCTCCTTTCTGGACCTGACGGATGAAATGCCGAAGATCATAGCCGAATGGAAAAAACTGGAGGTTCAGTTTGATGCCATTTATACCGGTTATCTGGGTTCCCCGAGGCAGATTCAGATTGTTTCCGATTTCATCAAGGATTTTCGTCAGCCGGATAGTTTGATAGTAGCCGATCCGGTGCTGGGTGATAACGGCCGGCTTTATACCAACTTTGATATGGAGATGGTGAAAGAAATGCGTCATCTGATAACCAAAGCGGATGTGATCACACCGAATCTGACAGAACTGTTTTATTTGCTGGACGAACCGTATAAAGCGGATAGTACGGATGAGGAACTGAAAGAATATCTCCGTCTCTTGTCCGACAAAGGTCCGCAGGTGGTTATTATCACCAGTGTTCCAGTGCACGATGAGCCTCATAAGACTTCTGTATATGCCTACAATCGTCAGGGAAACCGCTATTGGAAGGTGACTTGCCCTTATCTGCCTGCCCACTATCCGGGTACAGGGGATACTTTTACAAGCGTGATCACCGGCTCCTTGATGCAGGGAGACAGCCTTCCGATGGCGTTGGACCGTGCTACCCAGTTTATTCTGCAAGGGATTCGGGCAACCTTCGGCTATGAGTATGACAACAGAGAAGGGATTCTACTGGAAAAGGTACTTCATAATCTGGATATGCCGATACAAATGGCAAGCTATGAGTTGATATAATTAATATTTATAAACTTTTGTACTTCAGATATTTCTACTATTTTTACCGCCTAATTAGTAATCTTGAATAAACATATCTGATGACTCAAACACTTAAAACGACTGAACGGCTCGGAGTAGTAGATGCTCTGCGTGGATTTGCCCTGCTGGCTATTGTATTGTTGCACAACCTTGAACACTATAATCTGTTTTTACCGCTGGATTATACGTTACCGGCATGGTTGCAGACTATAGATAAGTATGCGTGGGATACCATGTTCTTCCTGTTTGCAGGGAAGGCATATGCTACGTTCTCTTTGTTGTTCGGATTTAGTTTCTATATCCAGTTTCATAATGCGGAAAAGCGCGGAACAGATTTCCGTGGACGATTTGCGTGGCGGATGTGCCTGCTTTTCCTGTTTGCACAGTTACATGCCTTGTTCTACAACGGGGATATTCTTTTGCTTTATGCAGTAGTCGGCTTTGCCTTGATTCCTGTTTGCAAGCTCAAAGATAAGACGGTCTTTTGGATTGCTGCCATCTTACTTTTGCAACCTTATGAATGGGGGCGTGCCATCTATGCAATGATCAATTCGGAGTATGTACCGTCAACAGGACATTTTATTCCTTACTTCGAACTTGCTCAGGAAGTGACATCCAATGGTAGTTTCTTTGAAGTACTCCGTTCCAATATCACTGACGGACAGATGTATAGCAATATTTGGCAAGTAGAAAACGGTCGCCTGTTCCAGACGGCAGCTTTATTCATGTTCGGAATGCTTTTAGGACGCCGGAAGTATTTTATGAAAAGCGAAGAGTCCCTGCGTTTTTGGAAGAAGATGCTGACAGGTGCCATCCTTGCATTTATCCCTCTCTATTGCTTGAAAACTTTTATACCCGCTTTGATTACAAACCCGTCTATAATGGTCCCGTATAAGATTGCTGTTCCGTCTTATGCCAACTTTGCTTTTATGGTCATTCTTGTTTCTGTCTTTACCTTGCTTTGGTTTAAGAAGGACACAGGATATAACTGGCAAAGTCTGCTGATTCCTTACGGCCGCATGAGTCTGACAAACTATATTTCTCAGTCAATCATGGGAGTAACCATCTATTACGGATTCGGACTGTCAATGTACAAGTATGCAGGAGCAACGGGAAGCCTGCTGATTGCATTGCTTATCTTCACTATTCAGTTGATATTCAGCCGCTGGTGGCTTGCCCGTCATAAACAAGGACCGTTGGAATTTCTGTGGCGTAAAGGAACTTGGATTTAGACTCTTATAACGACTGACAGGCGCTTATTATTCTCAAACCATTCTCATCGCAATGAGAAAAAATTCTCACCACAGTGAGAAAAAATACTCATTGCAATGAGAAAATATTCTCAAGCCTATGAGAATTAATTCTCACTGTGGTGAGAACTTTTTCTTATTAAAGTGAGTATAATTCTTGTTGTATTCATCATTTATAAGAAAGCTAATTCATAAAAAATCAGCTCTTATAAGAACTCTGCCGGCCACATTACTTGTGGAATTTCACTGTGATTTCTGCCGATTGGTTTCCGTAAGTCCAGTCCGGACCTTCTTGAATCAGACGTATGGCCTCCTTATCCAGAGATTTGCAAAGACTTTCCTTGACTTTGATGTCGAAGGGACGCCCTTCTTTGTTAACAAAGAAAGTCAAGGTAACCTTGCCTTTGACTTCTGCGCAAGTGTCATCCGCAGGGTATGCCAGATTCTTTTTCAGATACTTTTTATATTGCTTCATTCCTGTTACGGGTTCCGGAATGACAGCCCCCTGTAAACTATCGGCCTTTTGGGAGATAGCAGCATCTTTTAATGTATCTGATTTCTGTAATGCACCCGAAGCTTTTTTCAAATCTTTGATTGATACGGCAGAAATGGCTCCTGTCACAGCTACCTTTTTCTGTGTGCCATATCCTGTTACTACGACTTCATTCAGTGTTGTTTTATTTTCATGCATGGCTATCAGCATAGTCTTACTGGTGTCTGCCGGTATACTAACCGGATTATAGCCAATATAATGTGCAGTTAATATCGCATTACCTTCCTTTTGGGGCAAGGAGAATTCTCCGTTGATATCCGTTATCGTTCCATAAGTTGTTCCTTTGTAAGTGACGTTAGCTCCGATGAGTGGTTCTCCTTTGTCGTCCGTCACTTTCCCTTTGATCATGTTGTTCATTTGGGTGGCTAATTGAGCTACTTTCATCTTTTTCCTGTTGGTATCCAGGAAAGAAGTATCTGTAACCGTTGTGATAGCCGCTTCTTCCAGCTCCTCTGCCGGAGCAACTATTTCTTCCATTATCGGAGTTCCGGCAGGCGTTGCTTTGGGAGCTGTTGCTTTAGAAGCCGTCGCTTTAGGAACCGTTGCGGAAGTAGCCCTCGAAGGTGTACTTTGGGATGGAGAATCCTGCCTTGATTTGGCAATTATATCTTTTCCGACCGTTTCCTTTATGGCAGAAGGGCGACCGGAATCCGGTTCCATCTTTGGAGCGGATAGGGAAGTGTCTTCTTTGTGAGCAGGAACAGTTGCAGTGGCAGAGGGCTGCTCCTTAGCTATAAACACATCCTCTCCAACGTTCTGTTTCAGAAACAGGAAGTAACTGCTGATTCCGATTCCTATAATCAGGCAGGCGGCAATGCTCCAGGTGACGGCATACGTATTTCTTTTCTTTGCCGAATGGGCGTTTACCTTCATCCGCAATTTATTAATCTGTTCATCGTGGTCCCCTTCTACTTGGTGGTACCCATCCATAGCGTCAGCCAGAAAAGGGTCTTTCATCGACTCTTTTTCCAGTCGATGTGCCTCTTTCCCTTTGCGGAGTCCTCGTATGTAGTCCAATAGTTTCATAGGGCTTGTTTCTTAATACAAATTTTCAAGTTTCGCTTTCCGTTCTGGATATAGCTTTTCACGTTATTCAGAGTAAATCCGGTTTGTTCGACAATGTCCGCATACGACATTTCTTCCAGGAAGAAACGTGTAATGCTGGTCCTTTGTTCTTCGGGCAGCTTTTCCAGACAGTGGTGCAATGCTTTCAGCTGCTCTTCCGAACTTTCCTCTTCACTTAATAGATGCAGAAATTCATCGGATTCCATAATATTAATGGTATAATCCAGCGGAATTTCTTTGTTTTCCTTTCGTAACAGTTGCAGGCAATGGTTCTTCGCCACCCGATAGAGCCACGGCTTGAATGCTTTTATTTCATAATTGCTGATTTTAGATAACAGGTCTTCAAACATCTGCATCACCGCTTCCTGCGCTTGGTCTTCATCTTGCAGATATTTCAGGCAAAGTCCGTACGTCAGCGGGATATAACGGTTGTATAGTTCACCGAAATATTCCGTATCCTCGGACATTATATAATGGGTCAGTAGTTCCTCGTCCGATAGCTTCGATATGTTTCTTTTAAAGAACACAGCTTTTTTTTGCAGTCAAAGATAGGCATAGGAATTAAAAATAGCAACGTGTGGAAGAAAAATAAAAAAAACTTCAGTTGGTTTATGGAATCCGTGTGGAATCTGCATCTCTATAGTAAAAGCGGATTAATTGTAACATTTTAAAAAGATAAAGTTATGAAGACAAATCAACTCAGAGCAATGATGCTCACGGTGATGTTAGTGATTACTACATTGGGTGGTACGGTATGGGCGCAGCCTTTGATCGTAAAGGGAACGGTGACGGACGGATCAGACGGTTCGCCGTTGGTAGGATGTGCGGTGACGGTGAAGGGAACATCCCGTGGAACTGTTACGAACCTACAAGGGCAGTACAGGATTGAAGCAAACAAGGGGGAAACTCTTATCTTCAGCTATATTGGTTTTGAGAAAGTGGAAAAAATCATATTCTCTGCAAAGATGGACGTAAGCCTTATGGCTAGTTCTGATGTTTTGGAAGAATGTGTTGTCGTCGGATACGGCAGCCAGCGAAAGGTAGCTGTTACCGGCGCCATATCAACCGTCAATCTGGCAAGTCTCAGACACCCGTCCGTACGTATGGATGCAGTAAATACGGAAGAATATAAATCGATCAGTGAAAATGGTTTTAAGCAGGTAGGAGAATTTCCGCTTTCTACTTTCTCTATTGATGTGGATGCCGCTTCTTACAGTAATATGCGTCGTATGATCAACAGCGGTACCTTGCCGGTGCCTGATGCTATCCGTACAGAAGAGTTAGTGAATTATTTCTCCTACGATTATGCGAAGCCGACCGGAAGCGATCCGGTGAAGATTACAATGGAGGCAGGTGTTTGCCCCTGGAATGCTGATCATCGTTTGGTACGTATCGGACTGAAAGCAAGGGAGATTCCGACTGACAAACTTCCGGAATCTAATCTGGTATTCTTGATTGATGTATCCGGTTCTATGTGGGGACCTACCCGTCTGGATTTGGTGAAGTCATCTCTGAAGCTATTAGTTAATAATCTGCGTGATAAAGATAAGGTAGCCATCGTTGTATATGCGGGCAACGCCAGCGTAAAACTGGAATCTACTCCGGGCAGTGACAAACAGAAAATACGTGATGCGATAGACGAACTGACATCCGGTGGCTCTACGGCCGGCGGCGCAGGTATCCAACTGGCTTATAAAGTGGCTAAACAGAACTTCCTTTCTAAAGGAAACAATCGGATAATCCTTTGTTCCGATGGAGATTTCAATGTAGGTGTTTCTTCTGTGGAAGGTTTGGAACAGTTGATAGAGAAGGAACGTAAGAGCGGAGTATTCCTGAGTGTGCTAGGTTATGGAATGGGTAACTATAAAGACAATAAAGGTCAGGCTTTAGCAGAAAAAGGGAATGGAAATCATGCTTATATCGATAATTTGCAGGAAGCCAATCGTGTCCTGGTGGGTGAGTTTGGCGCTACGCTTCATACGGTAGCAAAGGACGTGAAGCTGCAAGTGGAATTTAATCCGGCTCAGGTGCAGGCATATCGTCTGGTTGGTTATGAGAGCCGTTTGCTGAAAGACGAAGACTTTAATAATGACGCCAAAGATGCCGGAGAATTGGGAGCCGGACATACGGTGACAGCTTTCTATGAAGTGATTCCCGTAGGCGTAAAGAATGATTACGTAGGAAAGGTAGATGATCTGAAATATCAGAAGAAACAAAAAGAGACGGTGCAGCCGATCGGTTCTAATGAATTGCTGACCGTGAAACTGCGCTATAAAGCTCCGGATAAGGACGTCAGCAAAAAGATGGAAGTTCCCTTTGTGGATAATAAAGGAAATAATGTTTCTTCCGATTTCCGTTTCGCTTCTGCCGTGGCTATGTTCGGTCAGCTGCTTCGGGACTCTGACTTTAAAGGAGCGGCAAGCTATGATAAAGTGATCGGCCTTGCCAAACAGGGACTGAATAATGATGAAAAAGGATACAGAAGAGAATTTATCCGTCTGGTAGAAACTGCCAAAGGGATGAAACGGGAGATAGCGGAAAAGAAGTAATAGTATAGGTTAATTAAAAGGGTGATCAGCATAGATCAATGTATGGTTTCGCATTGATTAGTTCGTTCCATATACGTTTCCCTTTCGTTCGACCTAGGTGGGACTAAACGATCACCTGGGTCGAACTAAAAGATAACCTAGGTGGAACGAATTAGGATTTGCATAAATTTTAAATAGAATCTGCAATGCAATTACTAAGCTATGGACTATAAAAGAGAAACCGCAGATAATCGACGATTACCTGCGGTTTACTTCTGCACGGGAGGAGAGGCTCGAACTCCCGACACCCGGTTTTGGAGACCGGTGCTCTACCAACTGAGCTACTCCCGTGTTTGCGGCTGCAAAGGTAGTATAAACTTTCGAACCAGCAAATATTAGGGTAAATAAATTTCCAATTATTTTAATTTTTCCCATTCATCGGGCTTAAAACCTACCAGAACGAAGCTGTCTGTCACTACTAACGGGCGTTTCACCAGCTTACCGTTCGTTGCCAGCAATGCGATTTGTTCTTCCTCAGTCATGGAAGGCAGCTTCTCGCTCAGTTTCAGCTCTTTATATACCAAACCACTTGTGTTGAAGAATTTCTTTATTGGCAATCCGCTTCGTGGAATCCACGCTTTCAACTCTTCCACTGTAGGGTTATCTTCCACAATGAACCGGTTAGTATACTCAATGTTATTTTCGATTAGCCATTTCTTAGCTTTCTGGCATGTACTGCACGCCGGATATTGCAAAAATAAAGGTGTCATACTATATACTATTTATCGATTAATACCTAATACTTATTACTTAATACCTATTACCTAAATAACCATCTGCAAATCCTGATACATAATCCGATAGGCGGCGGCTTTTTTATCTAATGCAAGCGGGTACGCCCGTGAGGAAGAAGGCATCCGGTAGAGTCTCATCGCCCGTCCTTCAAACACAAATTCGGCATAGTCTCCTACTTTCGGTTCTTCCACTTCCAGTTGTGCACGGAGCGTATCCGTTGCCTTCTGTCCGGTGGTGACGATTGCTCTGCATTCGGGAAGTTGGCGGAGTAATGCGGCAATGTCCGTCGGCTGCACCACTTCCAGAAATTTGTCCGAAGCGTTATCCTGCAGACGCCGGATAGATGAGGCTGTATCGAACAGGGCGATTCCTTTTTCATTCAGGAAGTCAATAATCTGTTCCCGGCAGAATGCTTTCCGCGTATCGTTCAAAAAGTGATCTTTATCTCCGAAAAACAAGAGTCCGACAATGCGCCACATATCATTGTTCAGGTTCGGATAATAAAAATCCATCGACCACCGTTTTCTTTGTGGCGGAAAACTTCCCAGCATCAGCAGCTTTGCTTTTGGCGGGAGAAAGGGTTCTAAAGGATGTTTTTCGATTTCAATCTCCATATTGATGTAATTTCCTACAAAAATAACGAATCTATTCTTTTCCCTCAAAATAGTTACGGAAAAAAACAAATTTAAAAATATTTGGCTATTTTTGCACGGAGATGGTGAAAAACAACTTATTGAAATGCTGTTGAAAACAAGAATAATTATAAGTTGCTGTTTTATAAGCTTGTTAGCTTTCTTTGAAGAAGATTGTTATGCTTCACGGCCGGGGTCGAAAGAATGTGTGAAAGTTTCCTCTGCCAGTTTTACGGTAAGGGGGCGGGTCATCGATACCTATGGTGAACCACTTATCGGAGCGACAATCAGAGAGAAAGGCGGAGCGAATGGAACAGTGACAGATGTGGAGGGGAATTTCTTTTTATCCGTTCCGGATAGTGCTGTTCTGCAAATTTCTTTCGTAGGTTACGAGTCTCAGGAAGTCAGTGTAAAGGGTAGGTCAATGCTTGAAATATGTCTGAAAGAAAATATTCTGCTGCTTGACCACGTGATTGTAACTGCTTTGGGGCTTGAAAAGAAAGAATCCTCTTTGGCCTATGCCATGCAAAAGGTGAGGGGAGAAGAACTGAATCGTGTGAAAGAAGTGAATATGATCACGGCTTTGGCAGGAAAGGCAGCCGGTGTGCAGGTCAGCAAGAACTCTTCCGGCATGGGCGGATCGGCGAAAGTCAGTATCCGTGGGGTACGATCGGTGGCCGGTGATAATCAGCCTCTGTACGTGATAGATGGTGTTCCCATGTTAAATTCTACTTCGGAACAGGCTTATTCGGCTATCGGCGGTACGGCAAATGCCGGTAACAGGGACGGAGGCAACGGTATCTCAAATCTGAATCCGGAGGATGTGGAAAGTATCAGCATCCTGAAAGGAGCTCCTGCCGCAGCCTTGTATGGTAGCCAGGCGGCCAACGGAGTCATTCTTATTACTACAAAGAAAGGAAATACCGTAGGACGGAGGGATATTCATTTCTCTACCGGACTGACTTTTGAAAAGGCTTTCTCTCTGCCCGAAATGCAGAACAGCTACGGAGTAAATGATGTAACAGACAGTTGGGGAGAAAAAGAAAATCTGACGGTTTACGATAATTTGGGTGACTTTTTCCGTACCGGACTGACGTCGATCACTTCTGTATCCGTCAACTCCGGAAATGACAAGCTGCAAACATATTTCTCCTATGCCAACACCACCGGTCGCGGCATTCTGAATGAAAATAAACTCTCCAAACACAATATCAATCTGAGAGAGACCGCCGTCCTCTTCAACAGCAGGCTGAAACTGGACGGTAACGTGAATGTCATGAAGCAGACAGTGAAGAATAAACCCGTATCGGGAGGCTTTTATATGAATCCGCTGGTAGGTCTATACCGCTTTCCTCGTGGCGAGGACTTGGCTTATTATAAAGATAACTATGAGCGTTATGACGAGGACAGAAAGCTGAATACACAAAACTGGCATACTTTTACCGAAGACTTTGAACAGAATCCGTATTGGATACAAAACCGCATACAGAGTAAGGATGCACGTATCCGCCTGCTCCTTTCCCTTTCTGCCAATTTGAAAGTCACTGATTGGCTGACACTTCAGGCTCGTGGCAATCTGGATTACTCAGCCGATAAACTGCGTCAGAAATTTTATGCCTCCACCGCTACGGCACTCTGTGGGATGAACGGGCGCTATATTGAAATGGATTATCAGGAAACGCAGATGTACGGAGATGTGATGGCGATGGTCAAGAAGCAACTGAATGACTTCACATTGGATGTAGCCATTGGTGGCAGTATCAATGACAGAATCACTAACTCTACTCGCATTGATTCGAAGAATGCTTCGTTGAAATATGCCAATGTGTTTAATCTTGCCAATATCGTGATGAGCAGTTCTGCCAGTATCGATCAGAAAATAGATGCCCATTACCAACTGCAATCGGTCTTTGCGACGGCACAGATTGGCTATAAAGAAGGAGTCTTCCTTGATCTGACCGCACGTAACGACTGGTCGTCTACGCTGGCTTACACGAAGTACGAGAAGAAAGGATTCTTTTATCCTTCCGTCGGTGTCTCTTTCCTTCCGGATAAGTGGGTAAAGATGCCCGAATGGGTTTCGTTCTCGAAGTTGCGCGGTGCTTATAGTATCGTTGGCAATGGGGTGCCTCCCTTTATCACCTATCCTGTTTCGTATGTGACTGCCGGTGGAGAGATACTGGCAAGCGATGCGGCCCCTTTCGCCGAGATGAAACCGGAGATGACGCATTCCGTTGAATTGGGTATAGAGTGGAAGTTTTTGCAGCACCGCCTCGGATTAAATTTGACCTATTACCATACCGACACGTATGAGCAGTTTTTCAAACTGCCTGCGCTTGCGGGCGATAAGTATGCCTATCGATACGTCAACGCCGGAGATATCCGGAATCAGGGATGGGAGATAACGCTGGATGCCACTCCGGTACTGACCCCCGACTTCACGTGGAAGACCTCTCTCAACTTCTCTGCCAATAAGAACAAGATTGTAGAACTCCATGAAGAACTGAAAGAATTTGTTTACGGACCTACCAGCTTCTCGTCCAGTTATGCGATGAAACTAGTGAAAGGCGGCTCTATCGGCGATATTTACGGTAAAGCCTTTATACGTGATGAAGAAGGGCACATCGTTTATGGAACGGACGGAGACTATAAAGGACTTCCGTTGGTAGAAGGCGATGGAAATACTGTAAAGGTGGGCAATGCCAATCCGGTCTTTATGTTGGGGTGGAATCATTCCTTCTCCTACAAAGGTTTCAGCCTTTACTTCCTGCTTGACTGGCGCTATGGAGGTGAAGTCCTTTCGCAGACCCAGGCGGAGATGGACCTCTATGGAGTATCGAAAGCGACGGCGCAAGCCCGTGATAAAGGATATGTTTCGCTGGAAGGCCGGCAAATAAGTGATGTCAAAGGATTCTATAAAAATGTAGTGGGCGGACGCGCCGGCGTGACGGAATACTATATGTATGACGCTACCAACCTCCGTCTGCGGGAAGTATCGCTGAGTTATAGCTTCCCCCGAAAATGGGTACAGAAAACGAATTGTCTGAAAGACCTGCAACTTTCTTTTGTAGCCCGCAACCTTTGTTTTCTGTACAAGAAAGCGCCTTTCGATCCCGATCTGGTACTTTCTACAGGCAATGACAATCAGGGAATTGAAGTGTTCGGTATGCCTACCACCCGCAGTCTGGGCTTTACTTTGACATGTGAATTTTAAGAGCAGGAGGGAAGATGATGAAGAAAAAACATATTTATATATACTTGCTGGGGATGCTGCTGTTTTCTGTTGGTTGTACAGGAAAATTCCGTGAATTTAATACCGACCAGTCGGGAATTACGGACGATGATTTGCTGATTGACGACAATGGCTTCGGTATTCGTCTGGGGATTATCCAGCAAGGCATCTATTTTAACTACGATTTCGGTAAAGGCAAGAACTGGCCTTTCCAGTTGATACAGAATCTGAACGCGGATATGTTCTCCGGTTATATGCACGACGGCAAACCCTTGAACGGAGGTACGCATAACTCGGATTATAATATGCAGGATGGCTGGAACAGCGCCATGTGGACACATATGTATTCGTATATCTTTCCACAAATCTACCAGTCGGAGAATGCCACCCGTGATACGGAACCTGCCTTGTTCGGCATTACCAAAGTGCTGAAAGTGGAAGTCATGCACCGTGTGACAGATTATTACGGCCCTGTTATTTATAAGAATTTCGCGAATGCCCAGAATCAATATCGCCCTGATACGCAGAAAGAAGTCTACTATGAGTTCTTTAATGAACTCGATTCGGCTGTTGTCTCTCTTGCCGATTATATAGACAAGAAGCCCGACTCCAATGGATTCACCCGCTTTGATATCTTGCTGGATGGTCAATATTCCTCCTGGATCAAGTTTGCCAATTCGTTGCGTATGCGTCTGGCAATGCGTATTTCTGCGGTTGATCCGGATAAGGCACGCGCCGAGTTCCGGAAGGGACTGGAAAATGAATTTGGTGTCTTTGAAGCGGAAGCTGAACGGGTAGCAGTCTCTACGAAATCCGGATTCACGAACCCGTTGGGAGAGCTCAACCGGGTATGGAATGAAACTTATATGAGCGCTGCAATGGAATCTATTCTGACAGGCTACGATGATCCCCGATTGAAAGTTTACTTTGAAACCTGTACCGACAAGGCGTATGCAGGAGAGTACCGCGGCATCCGTCAGGGAACCTGCTTTGCGCACAATCATTATGCAGGCTTATCCAAATTGTCCGTCGATCAGAGTACGGATGCCCCTTTGATGAGCTCCGCCGAAGTCTGGTTTCTCCGTGCCGAAGCTGCTTTGCGCGGATGGATTCCGGAAGATGAAGAAGAATGTTATCTGAACGAAATAAAGGCGTCTCTTCATCAACACGGCATTTATCAGATGGACGATTATCTGAACAGTGAGCGGACGGCTGCCGATTTCATCGACACACAAGACTCCGAAAATAACATTCCTGCCCGTTGCCGGGTTTCTCCTAAATGGAATCCCGCAGACGACAAGGAAATAAAGCTGGAAAAGATCATTACGCAGAAATGGATTGCCTTATTCCCGGAAGGTTGCGAGGCATGGGCGGAACAGCGCCGCACGGGATATCCCCGCCTGTTTCCGGTACGCTTCAACCATAGCAAGAACGGATGTATTGACACAGAGACAATGGTACGTCGTCTCAACTTTCCCGGTACGCTGCAAACCGAAGACAGAGAGCAATACCTGGCTCTTGTGGAGGCTTTGGGCGGACCCGATCATGGAGGAACCCGATTGTGGTGGGATAAAGGAAATAATAGTCTGGATTAAAATTTTAGTGTCGGAATGTGAATATATGTATAGGTTTAGCTATTTTTGCACCTTCATTTAAACACATTTGTCATGAAAAAGATCATTTCTGCTCTTTTCCTATGTATGCTGTTTTCTGCCGTACCGGAATTGCAGGCACAAAACATTCAGTTACATTATGATTTCGGACGTTCCCTGTATGATAAAGACTTGAAAGGACGCCCGCTGTTGACCTCCACTGTCGAGAAGTTTCATCCCGACAACTGGGGAAGTACCTACTTCTTTATCGATATGGACTATACGTCCGAAGGAGTCGCTTCCGCTTACTGGGAGATAGCCCGTGAACTGAAATTCTGGAAAGGTCCTTTCTCCGCCCATCTCGAATACAATGGCGGACTGGCGAAAGGATTTTCCTACAACAACGCTTACCTGGCGGGAGCCACCTATACCTATAATAACGCTTCTTTCTCCAGAGGCTTCACATTGACAGCCATGTACAAATATATACAAAAGCACCCATCCCCGAATAACTTCCAGTTGACAGGAACATGGTACATGAACTTTTGCAAGGATTTGCTCACCTTCTCCGGTTTTGCCGACTGGTGGCGTGAAGAAACCAAGTATGGAAAAACCATCTTCCTCTCCGAACCGCAATTCTGGGTAAACCTGAACCGCATCAAGGGAGTGAATAAAAACTTTAACCTGAGTGTCGGTTCTGAAGTGGAACTGAGCAATAACTTCGGTGGTCGTGACGGCTTCTATGTAATTCCGACACTGGCTTTGAAGTGGACGCTGAACTAAACTTCGAAGTACAAAATTCCCCAGTGGATATACATCAATTATTGAATAAAAATATCGAATGAAAACAGATTTGATCTATGGCGTAGAAGACCGCCCCCCATTTAAAGATGCCCTGTTTGCTGCCTTGCAACATCTGTTGGCTATCTTTGTAGCCATCATTACACCTCCTCTTATCATTGCGAGCGCACTGAAGCTGGATGTTGAAAAAACAAGCTTTCTGGTATCTATGTCCCTTTTTGCTTCGGGGGTATCTACGTTTATACAATGCCGTCGTATCGGCCCGATAGGAGCGAAGCTGCTCTGTATCCAAGGTACCAGTTTCTCCTTTATCGGTCCTATCATAGCGACCGGATTAGTAGGCGGACTTCCGTTGATATTCGGCTCCTGTATAGCTGCCGCACCTATTGAAATGGTCGTCAGCCGTACCTTCAAGTATCTTCGCAATATCATCACCCCGCTAGTGTCCGGCATTGTCGTACTACTGATCGGATTGAGTCTGATCAAAGTCGGTATCGTTTCCTGTGGCGGCGGATATGGCGCGATGGACGACGGCTCCTTCGGTTCGTGGGAAAATCTGTCCATTGCTGCACTCGTATTGTTGAGCGTCTTGTTTTTCAATCGCTGCAAAAACAAATACCTGCGCATGAGTTCCATCGTGTTCGGCCTTTGTCTGGGTTATGGACTGGCTTTCGCCCTGGGAAAAGTAAATATGAGCGCACTAAATGTCGAGATGCTGATGAGTTTCAACATCCCGCAACCTTTTAAATACGGTATTGATTTTAATATCTCTTCATTTATCGCCATTGGCCTGGTCTATCTGATCACTGCCATTGAAGCCACAGGTGATGTGACAGCCAACTCCATGATTTCCGGACTTCCGATTGAAGGTGATTCTTATCTGAAACGTGTTTCCGGCGGTGTGATGGCAGATGGCTTCAACTCTCTTTTAGCAGGTATATTCAACTCCTTCCCGAACTCCATCTTCGCACAGAATAACGGTATCATCCAATTAACAGGAGTTGCCAGCCGCTATGTAGGCTATTATATTGCCGCTATGCTCGTTCTGCTGGGATTATTCCCCATTGTAGGAGCTATATTCTCTCTGATGCCCGATCCGGTACTGGGAGGCGCCACCTTATTAATGTTCGGTACAGTAGCGGCAGCAGGTATCCGCATCGTTTCCTCACAGGAAATAGGCCGCAAAGAAACCCTAGTCTTAGCAGTCAGCCTATCTTTAGGTTTGGGTGTGGAACTAATGCCGGACGTATTAAAACAAGCTCCAGAGGCGATTCGAAGTATTTTCTCTTCAGGAATCACCACCGGAGGTTTAACTGCAATTGTTGCTAATATGGTAATTAGAGTGAAGTAATAAGTAATAGGTAATAAGTAATAGGTATTAAGCCATGCGGATAAACTAACCAGTAGCTACGGTTATTACTTATTACCTAATACCTATTACTTATTTCTAAATTACTCATTTTATCTGTAATCTGAAAGGGGAAATCTGGATACTCGTAGAGGCTGAAACGAGGTTCGGTTTCCCCTTTCGTATAGCTCCAGATAGAAGCATAGTCTTCCGGGTCTTCACCCATCTTGCTGAGTTGGCGTAGATAAGCTGCCAGTGATTTATTCTCTACGATATAGATTTGTCCCATCTGATCGATAATAGGGCTATGGTGACGGGTACCGTCATGTTCGAAGCGAAGAATTCGTTTGCCTTCCTCAGTCAATCCTACCAGTTGGAAAGTCATACTCTTGCCGATAGCAGGCAGATTCAGTACACTGCGGTCGGTAGCAAGGAAAGGCAGATGATGCTTTCTCATGAACCGTCTTATTTGTTTGGCGGTGTCAGCATCTTCTTTCGGGTTTTCTTCATTTATACCTGTACTGATTTTGGTTTCCAGTATCTTATACAATTCTTCCGCCTGTTCCGGAGTCATCTGTCCGTAAATCTTCTCCTCCTGCTGCTCCTGCATTGAGCGGCTGTTGGGTGCAAACACCGCATAATTCTCATTAAATCCCTTCACCGAGAACGTATAATAACATACCACTCCCAGTGAATTGAGTACTTGGCGAAGCCGCGTAGTATGTCCTCTGCGTGAAGCGGCCACCGTATATACCAACTGGTTCGTAATAATCCATCCGGCAGAAAGAATTTTCCGAATCGCCTCTTTTGCTTCGGGCGTCACCTCCAGTGGTGTCTGAAAATGGGTCTGAATGATAAACTGCTTGACGCCAACAGCCGAAGCCTTTTCCTTAAACTCCCGCAAAATGTCAACCAACTCGTCATTAATACGCATCGGCAAATAAGCCAATAAACGAGAACCCAGTCTCACCCGTTGCAATTCCGCATATTTCTCACCTTCCGGACGTTCAAGATTCGCTCTTTGCTTGCGTACCGCCATACGATACACTGCTTCTAATATATTTCTCAACGTCTTATTCTGACTCATCAGCGCATCGCCTCCCGTAATCAGAATATCGCGTAACTGTGTATCCTGTTCAAAATAGGTCATCAACCGTCGCAACTTACTGTCCCACGACTCCTTCGGTCGTAACGTCTCAAATTCAAAATTCAGCCGTTCACTCTGAAAGTCATACATACGCTGGCAAGATGCACAAAGCCCTCCACAAGCCCGTCCCATCGTATCAGGAATAAGGATAGCCACCTCCGGATACCGTCGGTGAATATTATGTCCGTCCGGCAAGAGCCATCCGGCAGCATTCGGCTTTCCTGCCTCCACAATATCTTCCTTCTCCCATGCACGAATATTGCCATACGTCTCCACTAATCGTGGCGAATAAAGTATATAACTCCGAATCGCTTCATCATTATACCCATACCCCGTCACATTCAGCAACGACAAATAATAAGGCGTAGCAAAGAACGGCATTCCCTTTTTACGTGCCCGATTCAGCAAATACATCGTCTCCGACGAAAGTGAATTTCCTAAAAAGCGATTCAACTCAGCCGGACTTTTCACAGCCATCGACAAATGAAAGCGGAAATCTCCCCACCATTTGCTTACCAACTGATACTTCTCCTCATAACTCATCCCTTCCTCAAAATGAAACCGCACCGAAGGCTTCGACTTCCGGTTCTCAATCTTCTGAATCAGCAGATGCAGCATCCGTTCCTTATTCTCATCACGCATCTCCCGCACTTCCTCATCCAATCCGGTATCCCACCGGTCATTCCGGCTCTTGATGCGCTGCGGAGACGGCAAAGGAACACTTTCCCCTTGCAAACGTTTGAACAACTGGAACAATTCTAGAAACAAATCCGTCGGCATCTCTATATTCTCCAACTTCTCTGTCAGAAACTGATAAAGCAACCGTATCGTCTGTACCGAAATATCCTGTCCCGTAGACAGTTCATGAACATCCTGTCCATCATACTGGAGTAAGAGTCGAATTTGCTCCCTTGCCTCTTCCGCAACCTCATTAACCATCCCGCAACTATCCAGATGTTTTAGCAGACCAGCCTTAAAGTCCTCCACTGTCGGACTCACCGCCGCCATCTCCACCAACTCCGGCATCTCCTGCGTGTAGATTTGTTTCAACTGCGAAAAAGTAAGTACAAGCATTTTCTTTTGTTTCATAAGCATCCTCTATATTATTATATTATTTATTGATTAGTAACGACCTATCCCTCCGCAAGGTTCCCCCGGCCTCGACTGCCCGGCGTCAAGCGCAGGTCTTATTTACGGCGTTAAAAAGGGCAGACTGTTTGAGCGAAGCGAGTTTCTGCCCTTTAGCCGGAAATAAGACCGGAGTAGCCGGGCAGGCGCAGCCTTGATTTTTTCTTTTTGGTACTTTTTCTTTTGCATCAAGGCAAAAGAAAAAGTACATAAAGATAATAAAAAAAGCGGAAGTATGCCACTCCCGCTTTTCCTGCTATGCTATTCTTTACGATTTTCTAACATTTACGCGATCTTATTTTTTCGTTTCCGTGTCGTCGTTCTTTCTTTTCGGTTCCTTTTTGGCAAGGAGCACTATATTATATACATAGTCCGTCATCCACTGTTCCGAATAGCCCAGACGTTCCTTGTACTGGCGGACAGTCGCCGCAGTCTTGTGCACATCATCAGCCTTCCACACCGTCTTCGTACAAACATCGTGTACCGTCTTCTGCGTCATCCCGTAAAGCGCCTTCTTGAATATAGACGGCATACGGAACTTCCATTGCATCAGATTTCCCATCAGCATCATCAAATCGTTGGAAAACCCTTGATACATAAACAGATACGACTGAATATCATTCTGCGTACGGCAATTACGCTTCACGGAGCTGTCGATCTCCTTAAAGAAACTTTCATTCAGTCCGTAGTCCTGCATCAGCATTTTGCGTGAAGCCGACTTTTCTGCCAGTCCCAGCTTACCTCCCTGCGTAGGAATCTTGAACAAACGTTTGAAGTTAGCCACATCCGGTAAAAAGCGGATGTTGGTAATACCTAAGTTAGTAGCGATGACTGACTGGAAATAAACCCGGGTCAGTGATATGAAATCTTCTACATTGCCGACTTTTGTTTCATCGGATTTCTTTTTGAATAAACCAAATAAGCCCATCGTTATATTTACTATTTTATAATTTACAATTTACAAATCGTGTGTGGAGATTTTAATGAGCCGCAAAGGTACGAAAAAGTGTTGGTTTTCACCAACATTCCAAGTCCTTTTCGATGTCCGGCATGGTCTCTTTCCTGAAAACAGGACTTTGGATGCCCGCTTTCTTCTGGGCACGATAGTCCGAGAGCAGGCGGATGGCATACTTTCCGAGAAAGATAATGGCGATCAGGTTGCAGACAGCCATCAGAGCCATCGTGATGTCCGCCAGACTCCATACCAAATCGAGTGTGGCGACAGACCCGAAAAGTACCATGCCGCTGACCAATATCCGGTAGGTGTGGAGCACCCATTTCTTTGCGGTGATGAAACGGATATTCGCTTCGCCGTAATAATAATTTCCCAAGATACTGCTGAATGCGAAGAAGAACAGCGCTACGGCAACAAAGATGCTTCCGGAAGCACCGATCTCATTCGTGAGCGCCTGTTGGGTCAGTTGCACCCCATTGGAGGAACCGTCCAAAGGAGCACCGCTGAAAAGAATGATAAATGCCGTACAGGTGCAAATTAATAAAGTATCAGTAAATACTGCCAGCGTCTGTATCAACCCCTGTTTGACAGGATGAGTGACGTTGGCCGTCGCTGCTGCATTCGGAGCCGAACCCATACCGGCCTCATTGCTGAATAATCCGCGCTTGATACCCTGCATCAGCGCCATGCCGACACCTCCGCCCAATGCCTGTTCCCAGCCGAAGGCATGGCTGATGATGAGAGATATCACTTCCGGCAGATGCGTGATATTAAGTAATACGATGACCAGTGCCAGACCTACATATCCTAATGCCATAATCGGGACGATAATGCTGCTTACACGCGCTATCCAGCGGATACCACCGAAGATGATGACAAGAGTCAGAGCGGTAAGCACTCCTCCCAACACCATATGATTGAATCCGAACGCATGTTCGGCAGCAGCACAAATCGTATTGCTCTGTACCGAATTGAAAGCAAAACCGAAAGTAATGCTGATGAGCACAGCGAAAAGCATCCCCATCCACGGCTGTTTCAATCCCTTCTTCATATAATAAGCCGGGCCTCCGACAAAAGAGTCCTTCCCGCGTATCTTATATAACTGTGCCAGGGTAGATTCGATAAAAGCGCTCGAAGCTCCCAGCAGGGCGATCGCCCACATCCAGAAAACAGCTCCCGGTCCGCCGATGGCGATGGCGGTGGCCACCCCTGCCAAGTTGCCCGTACCCACACGGCTGGCAATCGTAATAGCGAATGCCTGAAAAGATGAAACATGTTTCTCGCCCTGTTTTCCTTTTCCGGCGGACTCGCTGAGTAATATAATCATTTCGCGAAGCATACGGAACTGTACGAACCGCGTTCGGATGCTGAACCAGACGGCACAGCCCAGTAACATGATAATCAGGATGTATGTCCAGAGTATATCATTTATTTCATTGATAAAGTTCATAGTTAGGTTTTTGAAAAGAGTAAATCGTAATATATCACTCGTTTTTCATTCGGAAATAAAATTTATGATTTTCGAATACGGGCTCTACTATATCATACCGAACAAATTTGGCAAGCAGATGTTCGGCGGCACGTCGGGAAATACCGGTCTGCCGGCAATACCGGTTGAGCGAAAGCAGCGTTCCCTGTTCCAACAGGTCGAGCAGGAGTTGTTCGCGTTCCGTATAGCGGATCAGTTCTCCCCGCGGGCTGTCGCTTTGTTGCCATACACGCAGGTGGATAGGGGTAGCCAGTATATTCTCATCCTTGATACGGAGATAAGCGAGAGCTTTTCCGTTTTCGTCTTTCGCATAGACAGGCTTATGCGGACTCTCTTCGATGGTGGCCACTAATACCTGTTTGCCCTCCACTATATATGTTTGTAAAGTATAATCTATCTCCGGGATGCAATAAAGTTGTGCGGCCGCTTCGATCATATATTTTTCCTCTTCGGATCGTACGCCGGCTATTCGTCCATTGTCTTTCACGCCGATTAATAGCCGCCCTCCGTCGGTATTGGCAAAAGCCGACAGCGTTTTGGCAATCTTGCGTGCGTCGGAAATTTCGAATTTGAAGTCCTGTTGCTGATGCTCTCCTTCAGCTATCAAAGTATGTATGTAATCCGTATCTGTAAGCGTTTTCATGGCTACAAAGGTAGGGAAAAATGGTGAAAAGCCCTTTTTTTAGCTTATTTTCGCAGATAAATTCAAAAAAAATATTGTTTTTATGCGTTTATTTCGGGAAACAGTGTATTTTTGCGACACATTATTAACGAAAAAAATAAAAGGATTATGAAAGAATTGGTAGAAAAAGTAGCAGCTCTGTATGCTGACTTCTCAAAAGATGCTAACGCTCAGATTGAAAACGGTAACAAAGCAGCAGGAACTCGTGCTCGTAAGGCTTCTTTGGAAATCGAAAAAGCAATGAAAGAATTCCGTAAAGCATCTTTGGAAGCTTCTAAAAACTAAGAAATAGAAGTCTACTAAGATATCAGGAAAAAAGAAGAGGATGTGTCGTGAGATGCATCCTCTTCTTCTATTATATACTTACTTCTCTTTTCTGAAATCCGAAATTCGGATGAATGTGCTATTTTTAAGGTTGCATTGAAAAACAGTTGCTCTAAAAATAACGAACCAGAGAAAAATCTGCATAAATAAATGCAATAATATACGAAAAAAAAACATTCTTTGCATGAAACTACATGAAATATACACCTTTTCAAAACAAAAAAGTATCTTTTGGTTTTAAACCAAGGGGGTGTTTCTTTAAAACCAACGCCTCCTTCCTCACCGACCAACCTGTTTTCCGTCGGTAAGGGAGACCTGAAAAAGCTGTTTTTGCTTAATTTTCTTCTAATTGATCCATAAATACCGGGAAAATAAAAGTGTCATTCGGAACTGTTTTTCTTCAGTAAGCGATCAGAATGATCAGTGAAAAAGAATTATACTTCTGATTTGACCGATAAACTCTTTGAATAGTAAAAAAGAGGAATCCTGTATTTGTGAATGATGGCATTTTTATGCCTTTCTTTAAAGTGGGATACAATTATGCCCTTCTTTCACTGTTTAAATATTCCTTTTTTAAGAAAGGTCCTTTTTTAGTGATCAATAGATGTCGCTATATGTGAAAAGTTATTCATGGTAATTTGAATAAATGAACTCAATCTTTCCCTATTTGTTGTTTCGTTTTTCGGTGATACTGATTTTCGGAGTGTCTTATTCTGAAAATTGGTCGTGTATATGCGTATTAGGCAATTATAGTTGCTGAAATATGTGTATATTTATTGTGTAATATTTAATACTGAGTACAATGTTAAAAGTAGTAGCATTTATGAAGCAAGTAGCCGAAGAGCTACGGATGGGGGGAAACTTTGGTACGGCGCACGTATATCGCAGCAGCACCAATGCCATCATTGCTTATTGTGGGGAAGGGGATTTTTCTTTTGACGAGGTCACCCCGGAGTGGTTGAAAGGTTTCGAGATACACCTTCGTGGGAAGGGATGTAGCTGGAACACCGTTTCCACTTATCTAAGAACATTTCGTGCGGTGTACAATCGTGCCGTCAACAGTAGGATGGTCGTTTATACGCCCCATCTGTTCCGCTCTGTTTATACGGGCACGCGTGCGGACCATAAGAGGGCATTGTGTGATGAAGATATGAAGAAGGTATTCACCAGACTGCCTTCATCTTCCGCCATACCTCTTGCCGTGAGGCGTGCGCAGGACATGTTCGTGCTGATGTTCTTGCTTCGTGGTCTGCCGTTTGTCGATCTCGCTTATCTGCGCAAAAGTGATTTAAGAGATAATGTGATCATTTACCGCAGGCGGAAGACAGGCCGGCCCTTGTCGGTGACGCTTACTCCGGAAGCGCTCGAACTATTAAAGAAGTATATGAACCGCGACAGCCATTCGCCTTATCTCTTTCCGCTGTTGAAAAGCGGAGAGGGAACAAAGGAGGCTTACCGGGAATATCAGTTGGCATTGCGCAGCTTCAACCAGCAGCTCACGCTCTTGGGGAAGGTATTGGGACTGAACGATAGACTGAGTTCATACACCGCCCGCCATACATGGGCTACAACAGCCTATTATTGCGAAATTCATCCAGGTATTATCTCCGAAGCTATGGGGCACTCGTCCATCAAGGTGACCGAGACTTATCTAAAACCTTTCCGTAATAAGAAAATTGATGAGGCTAATAATCAGATTATTGATTTTGTAAAACATTCAATAGCTGGAGTAGTAGCTTGAAAATGAATCTGTTACTTTCTAGGTAACGGAGCTAAATAGCGTTGCAAAGATGGATATATTTTGGAAAACATGCAAACAAAAAAGATATTTTTTCTGATAAACTACTAAAAAAAGAGAAATAATACGATAAAACAACGGATTTCTTTCTATTAGGGACCTGTTAACCTCTGATCAAGATACAAAGAATTTCCTCCCCTCTGCCGCATGTCTGAAGCAGGGGTAAATATGTTTCACTGTAAAATAGTCTGGTTTTTCATATAGATAGCTCCACAGGAGTCAGGACAAAGGTTTACCCGTTACCTAGAAAGTAACGGGTAAAGGCTGTTTGGCCCGTATGCTTCATAGTGTATTATATAAGGGAAATAAAGGTTGAATGAATTAAGAAAAGGAGGTCGCACGAGAAATGAACGGAACAACACATGGGATTTAAAATCAAAAGTGAGAAATTATATTTTTATTATTTTTTTAATTTATAAATTAAAAGTTTTTTATTATGAACAAAAAGTTTTTAAATGCTGTCCTGTTTGGAGCGCTGATAGCGTCCTCGGCAGGTACATTTACTTCTTGTAAAGACTACGATGACGACATCAAGAGTCTGCAAGAACAAATTGACAAAAGCGGAAGCACCGTTGGCGATCTTCAGACTCAGCTGACAACGCTGAAGAGTGCTGCAGAAGCTGCACAGGCTGCTGCTGATGCTGCAAAGACAGCTGCTGCAGAAGCTAAGACTGCCGCAGAAGCTGCAAAAACTGCCGGCGACCAGGCTGCTGCCGATGCTGCTACAGCGAAAGCGCTGGCAGAAGAAGCGAAAGCTGCCGCTGCGCAAGCAAAAGCAGATGCGATAGCGGAAGCCGCAACACAGGTTGAAGCATTGAGAAATTCAATGCAGGCTGCTATTGACAACAAACTGGATGTGACAGTACACGAAGCTGCTGTAAAAGCACTCGGTGCTCAGATTGAAGGTATCGAAACAGGTTTGAGCAATCTTGCCAACGGAGCAGTGAAAGAAAATACCGAAGCGATCAAAAATGCTCAGGATGCTATCGAAACGTTGATTACAGCAGATAAAGACTTGCAGACTCAGCTCGACGCTTTGAAACTTTATGCAGAAGGTGTAAAAGATATAGCTGACGCTAACAAGGAAGATATCGCGGCAGCGCAGAAAGCTATCGAAGCTGCACAGGATGAGATTAAGAAACTTTGGGATGAAATCAACGGTGAAGGCGGTCTGAAAGCTTTGATCGGTGAGAATAAATCTGCCATTGAAGCGCTGAAGAACTCTACAGCTCAGGATATTGCTGACCTCGAAGATAAGATCAACGATGAGCTGGATGCTATCAAATCGGATATCTCAGATATTCAGGGGGACATCAGAACCATCAACAGCCAGATTATTACTATCAACGCTGACTTGGTGAGCCTGCACACTTTGATGACTTGCCGTCTGACAAGCATCACGTTTGCTCCCGACTATATCGTAGACGGTGTGGAAGCGATCAAGTTCAACTCATTGAAATATGCTCCGATGGGAAGCGGTGAAAATGCTGCTATTCCTACGAATTATAGTATTTCTACAGCTGCTTTGGCAACTGCAAGCTACCACTTCAACCCGGCTAGCTTCAAGTTGGGCAATGCTGACTATAGCTACTTGGATCGTAGCGCTACAGTGATCAACACTCGCGCGGCTGCCAGCCAGTGGGTTCAGATCAGCGGTACTCCGGTTGCTAACGCTGCAACAGGAACAGTGGACTTCAAACTGCTTCGTCTTAACGTCCATTCTACTCAGCCGGCAGAAGATAAAGTAAACATGGTTGCTTTGCAGGCTACTCTGAAGGGTGATGCTGTAGACAAAGACGAGACTAACGTAGTGGTTACTTCTCCGTATGTATCTATCTATGATGACGTACTGGCTGCACCGGACGTTCGCATCTCTGACAAAGCTACTTTAGTTTCAGGTGCTGACGGTGCTCATTATGCAACTACTTTCACTGCTTGTAAGTCAGAAGCTGTTCGCTATACAACTCCTTACGATCAAGTATTCAACCTGAAAGACCTGGTGGCTACTTGCTTCGGTAACGGTAATCACAAAGAATTCCCGATCGAAGACTATAAGTTGTCATATAAGTTCTCTGTAGCTTCTTCTGATTACAACATCACTGAAGGTGAAACTTCAACCAACCAGCAGAAATGGGTGGTATGTAACGACGCTGCGGCAGGTTTGTACCAGGCAGAAGGCTTCAATAAAGAAGCGATCGGTCGTACTCCTATCCTGAAAGTGGAATTGGTAGACGAAGCAGGCAATGTAGTACGTCGCGGATTCGTGAAGATCGAATTTGGTGTGACGAAGCAAGATGACCTCGTAGTAGGTGACAAGGCTTATGACTTGGTAGCTAAATGTACTGAAACAGCTGCTGAATACACTATCACAGAGCAATTCATCCGTGAAAATGTTTACCGCGTTATTACTAACGGTAAGGAAACAAGCATGAGCCACGAAGAATTCTGGAACTTGTATGATGCTTCCGGTGCTGTTGCTGTAGTGAAGAAGAACAACCTGTCACACACTATGACTCTGCCGAGAATCGTTGACGGTGATACTTCAGTAGGTACTGCTACGAAGAAGATCGTATGGTCATTTAATCATGGTGAACTGGGTAAGATCGGTGCCGGTGGTTCTCAATTTGTTGCAACTGTAACAGTGAAGAACAAACTGACTTCTTCTGAATATCCTGCAAGCATCACATTCAAGTTCACAGTAAACGTGAAGTTGCCTGAACTTACTTTGGATGCTACTGAAAATGATATTTACTGGACGAAAGATGGTGATGAGTACAAGTACTTCAATGTAAATGTGAGTGTACCTAACTCAGTTGCTTCTCCTGCAAGTGATTGTCAGTTCAGAAGAGCATTGACAGAAGCTTACTCTGCTTACACTGTGAAAGGACTTCCGGGTTGCGAATCTGCTCGTTACAAAGTAATCAAGACTTACTCTAACGGTAACTTGACTTCTCCTGTAATGTCTGGTGTTCAGATCGACGGTAACTATATCACCCTGGATAAGAGCAATGCTGCTGTGAAGGCTGCGTTGAACAGCGCAAACGGTCTGCAAGCTGTCGTTGCACACATCTACACGATGAGCAATGGCGACGAAGTGACTGTTAACGAATTTATGGTTGACTTTATCCGTCCTGTTAACTTGAACATGCCGAGCGGTATTGCAGTAATAGACGCTAAGACTGGCGGTGATGTTGCTGACTTCCAATGGAATGGTCTGTTGACTGACTGGAGAAACGAAGCAATTGTAAAAGATAGCTGGTCATGGGTTGAAAATGTTCATTCTTACTGGAAGAGAGTTTGTACTCCTGAATTCGAATATGTTCAAGGTCACGAAGAAATGGTTACACCGGCTCAGTTGGATGTAGAATATGGTACGATTAAGTTTACTACCACTACTGTGACTACTATGTATACAGGTAAGGCTACTTATAGATACTATAACAGATTGGGTGGATCTACTAAGAAGACTTACACAACTGAAGAGTTCTTGACTCAGGCAGAAGTTGACGCTTCTCTTGAAGCACAGAAATTAGCTGGATGGCCGTTGATATATCCACATGTTGAATTAGATGGCGATATTATATATACGGAAGTTTCTAAACCTGCAAGCACTACTATTGAGTACGACTATGTGAAGAGTATCAACTACGTACCGGCAGTTTACAAGTGGGTTGAAGGTAACTGGACAATGGTTCCTCACAAACACACTGAAAAGCCTGCATTCGAAGGAACATCTTACGGACAGATCTCAGGATGTTGGGAATGGACGAAGAAAGAGTGGGGCAGACCGGATTGGAATCCTGGACAATACTGGTTCTTCTATGGTCCGTTCGGCGATGTAACACTGGATTTGAACAAAGTAACTACAAGCTTGGAATACAACGGTAACAAGTTGCCTGATGGCGCTACTTTGGTTCAGACTGGTAACACTGTGAAGTATGTGAATGTTAGCTCACCGGTTGGATATACTTATCAGATATTCATTCCTGCTACAGTAAATTACGGCTGGGGAACTACTTCTTCTACATTGACTATTACAGTTAATCCGAATAACTAAGAATCGCAAATGTCAATGAATTCTTAGACATTCAACAACAAAAGGGTGCTCTAATCAGAAAAGGGCACCCTTTTCACCATAACAAGTACATTCTGCATACTCTGTGATAAGACATAAAATATATAAAATTATGAGAATAAGAAATTTATTAATAGCCATACTTACTGTCAGCAGCACAGTAGCATTCGCTCAGGAACAGCGACAAATCAAGGAAGAAGGCAAGACTGTGTTCAAACCTCATTGGTTTATGCAAGTACAGGCAGGAGCTGCTCACACAGTAGGCGAAGCCGATTTTACAGATCTGATCTCTCCGGCAGCAGCTGTCAATGTAGGGTATAAGTTTGCACCTGCATTTGGAGCCCGTTTAGGCGTAAGCGGTTGGCAGGCAAAGGCAGGATGGGTCACTCCTTCTCAAACCTATCAGTACAAATATCTGCAAGGCAATCTGGACCTTATGGCAGACCTCAGTACTTTATTTTGTGGTTTTAATCCGAAACGTGTATTCAACGGATATATTTTTGGCGGCGTAGGATTGAATCATGCTTTCGATAACGACGAAGCAAATGCACTGGACACAAGATCTCACGAACTGGAGTATCTGTGGCAAGACAAACAAAACCTTGTAGCCGGACGTATGGGACTGGGATGTGATCTGCGCCTCAATGACCGGCTGGCTATCAATATTGAAGGAAACGCAAATGTACTGTCCGACAAATTCAACTCGAAAAAGGCAGGCAACTGTGACTGGCAATTTAACGTATTAGTGGGCCTGAACATCAAATTAGGAAAAAGCTATAAGAAAACAGCTCCGGTATATTATGAACCGGAACCAATAGTAGAACAACCTAAACCACAACCTGTCGTGAAACAGCCCGAACCGGAACCTGTGGCAGTGGTAGTGGAACCTATGAAACAGAATATATTCTTTGCTCTGAACTCCGCACTTCTCCAGAAAGACCAGCAATCGAAGATCGATGCAATGGTGGCATACATGGAAAAGTATCCGGCAAGCAAAGTTGCCATAACCGGATATGCCGACAAAGAAACCGGTAATCCGAGAATCAATATGACTTTATCAGAAAAACGTGCGAAGATTGTTGCCGATGCCTTGAAAGACAAAGGAATAGCGCCGGACAGAATCGTTACGGATTTTAAAGGAGATACAGTACAGCCTTTCCGGGTGCCTGAAGAAAACCGGGTAAGTGTCTGTATTGCAGAATAATATTTTCCCACTTCTCATGCGGGTATATACCCCATTCCTCTATTCTATTAATAAAAGTATGAGGGACCTGCATGGGAGGTAAAAGAGGAAGCCCGTGCTTGTGAAAGCCCGGACTTCTGCAATGAACCCTTTCTTCACTTGTTAGTGAAGATAACCCCACAGGGAACAGATGGAAAGCAATGCTTGTGAAAGTCTTCTTTCCCGATATCTGTTCCTTACAGAGGATGCCCCTCACATTTTTCCCACGGGCATCCTCTTTTTTTATATATATAGACTGATTTTATTATAAAGTCTGATTGTTTTGTTTATAGAGAACAAAATACGAGTGATTTGGTTCGTTATCAACCGGCATTCCGATTAAAATCGTATATTTGCGTCTGTAATCAGATTGGGTCCATGAACGAAAATGTCCTCACTAAACTAAAGATACTTGCAGAATCGGCCAAGTACGATGTATCCTGTGCATCCAGCGGTACAGTGCGCTCCAACAAACCGGGCATGCTGGGCAATACCGTAGGTGGCTGGGGAATCTGCCACAGCTTTGCCGAAGACGGACGGTGCATCTCCTTGCTCAAAGTTATGCTGACCAATTATTGTATTTACGACTGTGCCTACTGTATCAACCGGCGCAGTAATGATCTGCCTCGCGCCACGTTATCCGTCTCCGAACTAGTAGAGCTGACGATTGAATTCTACCGGCGCAATTATATCGAAGGCTTGTTTCTTAGTTCCGGTGTGGTCCGTAGTCCGGATTATACGATGGAGCGGCTTGTGCGTGTGGCGAAAGATTTGCGTCAGGTGCATCGCTTTAACGGATATATTCATCTGAAAAGCATTCCCGGAGCGAGCCGGGAACTGGTGAATGAAGCCGGGCTGTATGCCGACCGCCTTAGTGTCAACGTAGAAATCCCGAAAGAAGAGAACCTCAAACTGCTGGCTCCCGAAAAAGATCATAAGAGCGTTTTCGCTCCGATGAAGTATATCCAACAAGGTGTGCTGGAAAGTAAGGAAGAACGGCAGAAGTTCCGTCATGCTCCCCGTTTTGCGCCTGCGGGACAGAGCACGCAGATGATTGTAGGGGCTACCTCCGAGTCGGATAAAGATATCCTTTACCTTTCGTCGGCACTCTATGGGCGACCGACGATGAAGCGTGTTTATTATTCCGGATACGTCTCCGTGAATACGTACGATACACGTCTGCCTGCACTGAAACAACCGCCTTTGGTACGTGAGAACCGTCTTTATCAGGCGGACTGGCTGCTACGTTTCTATCAGTTTAAAGTGGATGAAATCGTAGATGACGCATATCCTGATCTAGATCTGGAGATAGACCCGAAGCTCTCATGGGCTTTGCGTCATCCGGAACAGTTTCCTGTCGATATCAATAAGGCGGATTATGAGATGTTGCTTCGTGTGCCGGGCATCGGGGTGAAGTCGGCTAAGTTGATTGTGGCATCCCGTCGTTTTTCCCGTCTGGGTTTTTATGAATTGAAGAAGATAGGCGTAGTGATGAAAAAAGCGCAGTACTTCATTACATGCAGAGAATTGCCTTTGCAGATGCAGACGGTGAATGAGCTTTCTCCGCAGCGGGTACGCAGTCTGCTGCTTCCGAAGCCTAAGAAGAAGGTGGACGACCGCCAGTTGGTACTGGATTTTGGGGAATAAATGGAGTTTCAGATGTTGTAAACCGCAAGATAATGAACGTCTATATCTACGATAAAACTTTTGATGGTCTGCTGACTGCTGTCTTCGACGCTTATTTTCGTAAGACCTTTCCCGATTTCCTGTTGTCGGAAGGGGATGCTTTGCCTTTGTTTTATGATGAATTGCATACGGTGGTCACCGATGAAGAGAAAGCCGCCCGTGTGTGGCGTGGCTTGCAGAAGAAAGTCTCTTCTTCCGCGCTTGGCTGCCTCACCCAGTGTTGGTTGTCGGAATTGCCCGATATAGGGATAGTTATCTTCCGTTATATTCGTAAGGCGATCGACGCTCCCCGTTCTATCGAGACTAACTTCGGCGATCCGGATGTGCTTCTGCTTGCCCAGATATGGAAGAAGGTGGATGGCGAACGGATGCATCTGATGCAGTTCGTGCGTTTTCAGAAAGCGGCGGACGGTACTTTCTTTGCTGCCTTCGAACCGCAGTATAATGCCTTACCACTTACTGTCCAACATTTCAAAGATCGTTTTGCCGATCAGAAGTGGATTATCTATGATATGAAGCGGCGTTATGGCTTTTACTATGATTTGCAGGAAGTGACTACGATCTCTTTTGATGACGACAGCCGGGAAGCTCATCTGATTACGGGTATGCTGGACGAGAGCTTGATGGATGAAAATGAGAAGATCTTTCAGAAGCTCTGGAAAACGTATTTCAAGGCTATCTGCATTAAAGAACGCATGAATCCGAGGAAGCATAGAAAGGATATGCCTGTCCGCTACTGGAAGTATCTGACGGAGAAGCAGAAATAGGCTTATTCTATCCGCTGCACCGTCACATCCGGAAATTTCTGCATCAACGAAAGTAAATGTCCCTCATCATTGTTCCGTTTCGATTTGATGACCATTGTGACTTGATAAGCTTCCATTTCACCCGAATGCTGTGTTTCCATTTCGTAAGAGACAATCATATAATCTTTTGAATTAAATCTGTCCGCTATCTGTTTCAAAGTATCTTTGTTGTTAGTAGAGAAGGAGATCATCGAACTTTTCATGCCTACACTCTTGAAGATGTAACTGAGTAGTTCCAGGCCGATCAGAGTCAGTACGGTAGTGGCTATGCCGATGGTGTACATTCCCGCGCCGACTGCCAGACCGATGCCGGCTGTAGCCCATATGCCAGCGGCTGTGGTCAGTCCACGGACGATTTGTTTCTGTAGGATAATGGTTCCTGCACCGATGAATCCGATGCCGCTGACTACTTGTGCCGCTACACGGCTGGGGTCAAGCGTTACACTGTTTTCTTTGATGATTTCTTGAAATCCGTATTGCGAAACGATCATGATCAGGGCACTTCCCAATGATACGAGGAAGTGAGTGCGGTATCCGGCTTCTTTGGCACGATATTCACGGTCCAGTCCGATGATGGCTCCCAGTATTCCTGCCACCAGTAATCTTAACATAAAATCAACGTTCAACATCATAGGTTCGGTCTCCTTTCTTTTCTTTGTTTGTTTCTTTAAAAACGGTTAGTCCTATAAATATACAATTCTTTTCTCTTTTTGTGCTATTAATTTAGTAATATTTGAACGTAGCATCTGCATTTTATCGTATATTCGCAGACAAAACCGTGCATTACGCCAAAGATTGAATAAGAAATGAAGAAAAGGATATTTTACATCATTAGTTTTCTGGTAATATTTTGTATAGAGGTGTTCATAGCCTTGTATGTACGTGATAGCTTCGTACGTCCTTATATGGGAGATGCTTTGGTTGTGGTACTGGTATATAGTTTCGTACGTATATTTATCCCGACAGGGGTTCCCCGTCTGCCGTTTTACGTTTTCCTGTTCGCTTGTTTTGTCGAAGTGCTGCAATATTTTCAGTTGGTGGAAACTTTGGGAATCACCAACCGTGCATTAAGAATCATTTTGGGCTCCACGTTCGATTGGAAAGATATTGTCTGCTATGGAGCAGGATGTATCTTAATCTTTCTGTTTGAGCAAATATTCAGACGACATTAATTGGAATAACAGACTTTCTTGTTTGGCGATTGCTTATTGTACATTCTCTTTATCTTCGTTTTCTGAAGTCGGATTCAGATCGTGCCCGCAATACTTGCAGAACTGCGCATTGTCTTCATGCCCTGACCGATGGCAGTTCGGACATTCTTTGTCTCTTCTCCGTTTGTAGTCCTTCATCATGGAGGCGGACACAATGCCGGTAGGTACCGCAATGATGGTATAACCGATCAGCATGACGCAAGCCGAAAGAAACTTTCCCAGTCCGGTGACAGGAGTTATATCTCCGTATCCTACGGTGGTCATTGTGACAATAGCCCAGTAGATACTGTTCGGAATGTTGTTGAACTGAGAATTGGGCAAAGTTCCTTCGATCATATACATTAACGTCCCGATGGAAGTAACCAAAATCACAACAAAAAGAAAGAAGACCGCAATCTTTTTACTACTTTCCCGAAGTGCGGTGAGCAGTCGTTCGCCTTCATTCAAGAAATTGAATAGCTTAAAGACACGGAATACCCGTATCAATCGAAATGCACGGATGATAAGCAGATAGCGCGCTCCCGGAAAGATCAAACCGATGTAAAGCGGCAAGGTAGCCAACAGGTCAACAATGCCAAAGAAACTGAATATGTATTTCTTCGGGCGGGGAGAGCAATATATTCGTGTCAGATATTCAAAAGTAAAGAAAGCAGTGAAAAGGTACTCCATTACGACAAATGGGGTAGTCAGATAGGAGGGGAGCCCTTTCAGGCTTTCTATAATGACTAATAATACACTGGCAAGGATACAGCCGATAAGAACCACATCAAACAGTTTTCCCGAAGGAGTGTCTGACTCGAAGATGATGACGTACAGCTTATGTTTCAGCTTTTGGTCATTCATAAAATAATGGATTCTTTCTTTTAGTTTCATGAGAATAATCAGTTAACAGGCCAATATCCCAATAACCTGTATTTTACCTATTACTTATTACCTGCTACTTATTACCTATTACATTAATCTATTACCCAATGCTTGTTATATGCAACCGTCTTCTTTGGATCATAGTACATTCCCTCTTGTGTAGGTATCTGGAGAACGTATGTTTTTCCGGTCCTGTTTTTTAGGCTTTGTTCGCGTAGCCAAGGATTCGCGTCCCGAAGTTGGGCGTATGTGATTCCCTGCTGTTTGGCAAAATCGCTTAAGTTGGCAATGGGGGTAGTGACCGTTATCTCTTTGTAGGGGATAGGCGGGTACAAGTGTTCCTTTTTCAGCAGGAATCCATATCGCTGAGGATTCTTGAATATTTCTTTGACTGCCAGCAGGCGGAACATATAGCGGGAAGTCTCTTCTACCAGCCATAAGTCCATTGCGTGGCTGGCAAGTTGCTGGTCCAGTTGAGAGGAAATTCGCCCTTGTCCGGCATTATAGGCGGCAGATACAGCCATCCAGTCACCGTATTTGGCATAAGCCTGCTTGAAATATTTGCAGGCGGCTACCGTTGCCTTTTCGATGTGATAACGTTCGTCTACGTTCTCATTTACTTCGAGTCCGAATTCGCGTCCGGTAGCAGGCATGAATTGCCATAATCCGGCTGCACCGGCCGGAGAGCGGGCTATGTTGTTGAGATTACTTTCGATGACCATCAGATATTTGAAATCGTCGGGGATACCGTTCGCTTTCAGAATCGGTTCTATAATCGGGAAGTAACGGTTGGCACGCTTGATAAGCAGCATGGTGGTGGAGTGCATATAGGTGAACGCCATCATCTCCCGATCCATCCGTTCTCGGCGGTCGTAACGGCGGAGGTCGATCGTCTCTCCGTCAAAAGTCACCTGCTCGGGGACGGTAGGTGAGGTGACGCAATAAGGCACTTCCGATTTGGCGGAATGCTGTTCGTCTACATGACTGCTACCGATCAGAATAGGCAGGGTAGCTCCGATGCAGAACACTAATATAAAGGTTAGAATGTAATTGATCTTGGTAAATTTCTTCATTTTCTGTTTTCTTTTAGTCATTTGATTGGTTCTTATTCCAATATCTGGCAACCACGGCAGTAATAGATGCTACCGCCAAGATAATTCTCCTTGACAATGGTTTCTCCGCAACGGGGACAGGCTTTGCCTGCCGTGTCTTTAGAGAGGCAAGCTGTGTACTTGCCGTTCTCTCCAAACAGGTCCGATTCCGTGTTTCGTCCACCCTGCCGGTAGATATCGTTCATGGTCTCCTTTACTTGATAGAACAAATTTTCTTTCTCTTTGTCCGTTAATGCTGCTATTTTTTTCTTCGGATGGATGTGGGCATGATACAGAATGTCCTGTAATACACCGTTTCCCAGTCCCGGAACAGTCTGTTCTGTAGCCAGAAAGGCTTTGGCGGACTTCTTCTGCGCACTTTCATCATTAATCAGTCCGAGGAAATATTCTTTGCTGAAAGCGTCCGACATGACCTGCGGCTTGCTTTTCGCTGTCCGGTAATATTCGGAAAGTACGCCGTTGGCGGCGTCCTTGCTGTAACACATGATTCCTCCATACATGCGCACGGAAGCGATAAGGCAGCTTTCGTCTTCAAAGCCGATCAGGAGTTGATGTTTGGCAGGCAGTTTCGTTCCGGGTGCGTAATACCGGAGATTTACTCCGTCCGTAAGTATCAGCATTTTGTCGCCTATTGTCATCTCTACCATGCCTCCTTGTGAACGTGCGTGGTCTATTGACTTTCCGGTCAGCCATTCGGCATACTCGTCGGGACTTCCGGAAAACCAAGCGAATTTGTGAGGAGTGAACAGGGTGAATACATTTGTGATTCGTTTTCCCTTGACAGTCTTGTTCAGTTGCTCGCATAGATAGAGCGCTTCGGGTGCCTCAATCATGTTCTTTCTTTTTTATGGTTCTATAAATGTTCTCTTGCAAAGATAATGCTTATTAATCAGAATAGCCCTAATTCGGCAGAACAAAATACATCCGTTTACCGGAGTGTCACTTTCTTCTGAGATGTTGAGAGACGTTATCCGGCATGCTAATACTGCGCCTTGCTTTTACACACTTGTGCCAACAGCTTGTCACACTTGTGCCAAAGGCTTGGCACGGCTGTGCCACCGCATTGGCACAACTGTGCCACAATGTTGGCACAAGCATACCTCCGTAGGGGGCAGAGTTTATCAATATATATAACAACTGCAATGAAATAGTTTATTTTACTTTTTTCAAAGAACCTTTTCTGCTTTTGATACGTTTCTCTAGTATAGTTAAAAAAACGAAGAATCAAGATGAATATAGCAATGACCGGAGCCACCGGATATATAGGCAAACATCTTTCTAACTATCTGACCGAAAAGGGTGGACATCGGATCATTCCTTTGGGAAGAGCGATGTTTCGGGAAGGTATGTCCGGACTTTTGGTTCAGACGCTGACGCATTGCGATGTCATTATAAATCTGGCAGGCGCTCCTATCAATCAGCGCTGGACGCCAGAACATAAACAAGAGCTTTTCAATAGCCGGATAACGGTAACACACCGCATTATCCGTGCCTTGAATGCAGTCAAAACCAAACCGAAACTCATGATTTCGGCCTCTGCTGTAGGATATTACCCCTCTTTGGTGGAATCGGACGAGTATACACAGACTCGTGGTGATGGTTTTCTGTCCGATCTTTGTTATGCGTGGGAGAAGGAAGCGAAGCGTTGTCCGCAACCGACCAGGCTTGTCATTACCCGTTTCGGTGTAGTGCTTTCTCCCGATGGGGGAGCGATGCAACAGATGCTTCGCCCGCTACGCGCAACAAAGGTTGCCACCGTCATAGGGCCGGGTACGCAACCTTTTCCGTGGATAGATATTCGTGACCTTTGTCGTGCCATGGCCTTCTTTATTGAAAATGAAGAGTTGAGAGGTGTTTTCAATTTGGTTGCTCCTCAAGCAGTTTCACAGTCCACGTTTACACGTGCGATGGGAAAGGCGTATCATGCGTGGACAACTTTGATTGTTCCGCAAACGGTCTTTCGTTTGCTCTACGGTGAAGCCGCCTCTTTTCTGACAGCCGGACAGAGTGTGCGTCCTACACGTTTGCTGGAAGCCGGATTCCATTTTTCCGTTCCTACCATAGAGAAGTTGTTTGAGGAGACAGATCACAGTACGGTAGATCGGCTTGATCTGAAACGCTATATGGGGCTTTGGTACGAGATAGCCCGTTATGATCATCGTTTCGAACGTGGGCTTATGGAAGTGACCGCTACTTATACCCTCCGTTCCGATGGAACAATTCGCGTTGAGAATCGGGGATATAAACGCAATTCACCTTACGATATTTGTAAAACAGCCACTGGACACGCCAAGATTCCCGACCCTGCACAGCCCGGTAAACTGAAAGTCTCTTTTTTCTTGAATTTCTATTCCGATTATTATGTGATGGAATTGGATCAGGAGAATTACAATTATGCTCTTATAGGCAGCAGTACCGATAAATATCTCTGGATATTGAGTCGGACGCCCCAACTGCCGGAAGATATAAAAAAGAAATTAGTAACTGCCGCCGAACGTCGTGGCTATGATACGAATCGGCTACAATGGATTGAACAACTTTAAAATAAACATTATGGATTACAAAATTACTCATCAGCCCGAACAGAAACTGTTCAAGACGGAAGTCGACGGTCGTACCGCATTTGTAGAATATCGCCTGTTAGGTGATTATCTTGATATTATTCACACGATTGTCCCTAAACCGATAGAAGGACGCGGAATTGCTGCCGCACTGGTGAAAGCTGCTTACGACTTTGCACTCGCCAACGGGATGAAACCGAAAGCTACCTGCTCCTATGCAGTGAGGTGGCTTGAACGCCATCCGGAAATGAATGCGGATAGTTGAATAAATAGGGGCTGACCTAAAAGCACGAAAAGTCATTTTCTCTTTGCTGTAATGGATATTTGTGACAAAGATACGTTTGGAAGAAGAACTTTCGGGTCAGTCCCTTTTTAGCCTATTGTTTCCATCTCTTTAGTTGAGGGAAGAACTCTTTCATCGTTGCCCGCGCCTCTTCTATAGTGTACTTTACTTCCGAATCCTTATTAAACTCCTCAAGGTAGTTCAGGTTGAGCTCAATCATTTCATCCATTGTGCATTCTTTGGTAAAATGCCCGTCTGCATAGCAATACTGGCAATACTCTTCATTCTTGCTGCCGTCTGCTTCTGTTCCGAATGTCGTTTCATCAATTGGCATAGCACAACACTGACAAATTTTCTGTTCCATTTTTTATTGATTTTAAGTGAGTAAAAGCATGATAAATAATTCTCTTTTATCTGTTTACAAATATAGTTACTTTCAATAAGTTCTCAGTTATCCGATCTTGCTATTTTGTTTTCACCGGCAAACGTTTCCATATCCATCGGGGAATCATTCGCCAGAAGAATACGAGAATACGATAACGTCCGTCAATGATAGCTACCCGCTGTTTCCGATGAAGTGCGCGTACAATGTCGCGGCCTACCTGGTCGGTTTTCATCAGCATAGGATAATGCTTTCCGTCATTCAGCAAGTCAGTGGCTACAAATCCCGGACGAATATCGGTAAAGTGAATGTTTAACTTTTGCAGGTGGGCGAGTTGTTCAAGAGCATCGATGTATGTATTCTGAAAGCGCTTCGTTGCAGAATAGGCAGGGGCAACTCCCAGACCTTTAGTTCCGGCAATCGAACTGATGACAGCCAGGTGTCCGCCTCCATTGTTCTTAAAATAGGAAAAAGCGGTATCCACCATTCGTGTGAAACCTTCGACATTGGTACGTGCGGTATTCAGCTCGATTTCCATCTTCAAATCCATATTTTGGAAACCGATGCCGGAACTGAGCAGAAATAAATCCATACCGCCCAATTGATGGATAAGCGCATCCAGTTTTCCGGCACTGTCTTCCTGAGTGACGTCCAGTGATTGAATTTTTATCTGTTCCGGTGCGATTTGCCGGAAATCTTCGAGAGCTGACTGGCGTCTGCCCGCTATGCCGATCTGCCATCCTTCGGACAGGAGGCGTTGGGCAACTTCCTTTCCGATACCGGAGGTGGCGCCTATGATAATGGCTCGTTTCATCTTTTTGGAACAAAGATAGTCAAATCTTTCTATTTTGAAAGGGGAACTTTCCATTTTGAAAGCCATCCTTTTCGTTTTGACAGGAAACCTTTTCATTTTGGTAGGGTAGGAGTCTTCTCGTTTTTCAAAGCAGAAATAGTATGTTGCTGATAAATAGCAGCTTAAAAAGAATACGGCTGTTTTGGCATACTATTAGCTATGGGATTCGTGCAGAGTAATTCATGAGTTATGGAAGAGTATATATCAGACAATAGTGTGTATGCGCGTGCTAAAAGCAACAGCATGATCAATCCGAAAATGATAGGACGGGTGCTTGGGACGTTGCTTTTTATTGAGTTGGGAATGTTCCTTTTGTGTGCCGGTATTTCGTTGGGGTACGGAGAGGATGATTATAAGTATTTTCTTTATACGTGTGTGATTAATGCCGTAGCAGGAGGATTATTATTGCTTTACGGACGGGGAGCGGAGAATAAGATGAGCCGCCGGGACGGATATTGTGTCGTCACTCTTTCATGGATATTCTTTACCGTTTTCGGGATGCTTCCTTTTTATTTCAGCGGGAGCATTGATACCATCACCAATGCTTTCTTCGAAACGATGTCCGGATTCACTACCACAGGAGCTACGATACTCGATGATATCGAGTCCCTTTCACATGGGATGCTGTTTTGGCGAAGCCTGACGCAGTGGATTGGTGGACTGGGGATTGTCTTTTTTACGATTGCCATTCTCCCGATCTTTACCACAGGCGGCGTACAGCTCTTTTCTGCCGAGACTACCGGAGTGACTCATGACCGCACGCATCCCAAAATCAATGTAATGGCGAAATGGCTGTGGACTGTTTATCTGATATTGACCGTTTCGGAGACGATCCTGCTGATGTTTGGCGGAATGGATTTATTTGATGCCATTTGTCAATCATTTGCTACTACGGCGACAGGAGGATATTCTACCAAACAAAACAGTATTTCTTACTGGAATTCTCCGTATATCGAGTATGTTGTCGCTATCTTTATGATTATCTCCAGTATTAACTTTTCCTTATTCCTGATGTGTCTGAAAGGAAAAGTCGGCCGCTTGTTTAAAGATGAAGAAACGCATTGGTTTCTGGGCTCTGTCGGGATATTGACATTGCTTATCACTTTGGCACTCGTATTTCAGAACAACTATGGATGGGAGCTGGCTTTTCGTAAATCATTGTTTCAGGTAGCTACGGTGCATACATCCTGCGGCTTTGCGACGGATGACTATAATTTGTGGCCTCCTTTCACGTGGCTGTTGCTGTTTATAGCGATGCTTTCGGGAGGTTGTACGGGATCTACCAGCGGAGGTATCAAGAATATGCGGTTACTGATTGTGGCGCGGACCATCCGGAATGAATTCAAACACCTGCTTCATCCGAATGCGGTGCTTCCGGTACGGGTTAACAAACAAACCGTATCTTCTTCCATCGTAACGACTGTATTACTCTTCTTTGCTTTTTATCTGGTGATTATTCTGATCGGCTGGACGATTCTTTTATTTTTAGGAGTCGGTTTCTCCGAATCGGTCAGTACGGTAATCTCCAGTATCGGTAACGTGGGACCGGGATTGGGTAGTTGCGGTCCCGCATACTCGTGGAATTCTTTGCCGGACTTGGCAAAATGGGTTCTTTCTTTTCTGATGTTGATAGGCAGACTGGAACTTTTCAGCGTTCTGTTACTCTTTTATCCGGGATTCTGGAAAAACCGTTAAGACTATTTTGCCGGTATAGCTTTGCCGCTCAGGAGAATAAATGGCGTATCGCCTCTAAAGGGGCATAGAATAACATTCTGGGACCGGAGAACCGCATAACCTCTCGCATCCGTTTGCGCATGGCAGGCTTATAACAATGTACGGGACACTTCTTGCACGAGCTTTTTTTCTCTCCGAACGGACAATGGTCAAGACGGGCATGTGCGTAGCGGAGCAACTCTTCGCACTTCGGACAAAGGGTTGCATTCTTCTCTTTTTTCCGGCAATAGAGACGGATCATGCTCTCTACTGTTCTCTTTTCCTGAGTGATACGCGGTTTTTTATCTGTTTCCATTTGTTTTTTTGGGCTTTGGAGGCTGGCTTCACTTCGGCAAAGATAATAAACTGATCGCATATTCTGCAAAGAACTTCCACTGGAATGATTGCCGTTGCTGGAAACTATGCGTATCTTTGCGGCATGAGAAAGTTATTATGTCCGCAATGCAAGATTGCTGCCCTATATGTGGTGAATGACCGTAAAGAGCGTCTTTTGGTCTATGTACTCGAAAATGGAGAAGTTGTGCCTAAAGATCCGGCAGCTTCCACCGATGGATTTGATTTGACGGAAGTTTATTGTCTGGGTTGTTCCTGGCATGGTTCGCCGAAAAGACTGGTGAAGAGATAGACAGTTGCCGGCACTTCGTCTTTTTTTGATTTATGTCAATAAAAAGAGGGTGCGGGATTAGAATCTTTCAACCGGATTTTTCTGTATCTTTGCAGCCAATTTTTAGGACATAGACGTATGGCAACTTCTAAAGAGATGACGGCGGGGCCGGCATTACCTCTGATTTTTAATTTCACTCTGCCGCTTTTGTTCGGCAATCTGTTGCAGCAAACGTATTCGCTTGTTGATGCTGCAATTGTAGGAAAGTTTTTGGGTATTAATGCGTTAGCCTCTGTCGGGGCTAGTACATCCGTTGTGTTTCTTATTCTGGGTTTCTGCAACGGATGTTGTGGAGGATTCGGTATCCCCGTGGCACAGAAGTTTGGGGCGAGGGATTATAGTACGATGCGCAGTTACGTTTCCGTCAGTCTGCAACTTGCTGTTGTGATGTCTGTGGTCATAGCCATCTTTACCAGTATTTATTGTGCGGATATCCTGAAGATGATGCGTACACCGGAGAATATCTTTGAAGGAGCGTATGCTTATCTGCTTGTTACTTTTATTGGGATACCTTGTACTTTCTTTTATAATCTGTTGTCAAGCATTATCCGTGCTTTGGGAGATAGTAAGACACCTTTCTATTTCTTGGTACTGGCTACGGTGCTCAATATTATTCTCGATTTATTCTGTATTTTGGTACTGGGCTGGGGAGTGATGGGAGCTGCCATTGCTACTGTCTTTTCGCAGGGAGTTTCCGCTTTTCTTTGTTACGTTTATATGTATCGGAAGTTTGACATTCTGCGGGGCACGCCGAAAGAACGGAAGTATCAGTCGAAGCTGGCGAAGACGTTGCTTTCCATTGGCGTTCCTATGGGATTGCAGTTCTCCATTACGGCCATTGGCAGTATCATGCTTCAGAGTGCGAATAATGCGTTGGGTACGGCGTGTGTGGCAGCTTTTACTTCTGCGATGCGTATCAAAATGTTTTTCCTTTGTCCGTTGGAGAGTCTGGGTATGGCTATGGCTACCTTTAGCGGTCAGAATTACGGTGCCGGAAAGCCTGAACGTATTTGGTCGGGGATTAAAGCCAGCACGCTGATGATGGTTATCTATACAGCCGTCACTTTCTTGATTCTGATGCTGGGAGCCAAATCTTTTGCCTTGATTTTTGTTGATCCGTCGGAAATTGAGATCTTGGAGAAAACAGAACTTTTCCTGCATATATCAGTCTCTTTCTTCCCGATGCTTGGGTTACTTTGTATCCTGCGCTATACCATTCAAGGGGTGGGATATACTAATCTCGCCATGTTTTCGGGAGTGTCGGAGATGATTGCACGCATTCTCGTCAGTATTTATGCCGTGCCGGCTTTCGGCTTTATCGCTGTTTGTTACGGTGATCCGATGGCATGGATAGCGGCTGATTTGTTTTTGATTCCTGCATTTATTTATGTTTATCGCAGGTTGAAACGTCAGGTGCTGACAAGTGTCGTTGCATAATTGAAGTGTGTGTCAAAAGTCAATATACCCGTAGGGGAGTTTAGTTACTTTTGACACACACTTTATCATATTTTAGTCTTGTATCGGATACAGCGGGTTACCGCTTTCATCTACATCCGTCCAGTCTTTTACGCTCACGTTACCGAATGATACGGAGTTTTCGTTGATTACTGCACGGAAAAGATATGAATTTCCGGCAGCCAGAATATTGTCTGGCGGGATAATGGTCGTATTGTAAGTACGTGAGAAACTTTCTCCGTTGACCATCAGTTCCATCGTTAAAGCCATCGGGTCGGAACTTTTCAGCGGAAGCATGATATATTGAACCGTGAAATCATTGATTCCCATGTCGGCAGGCTTATCGTAACTGACTTCTGAAGAAATGATCCCTGTTGACAGATCCATGAAAGCTCCCGGTTTCGTGGGAGTAATAGTGGCGGAGAGTACTTTGTTGAGTGTAATATTCTCACCTCCCGTTATGGTTATCACGACCTGAGTGGCTACGTGCTGGTAAGTGATGGGAATGTTGACTTGTGAACTGGTCACATCCTGATGCAGGGCATGCCACCACAGATAATCCACCCCATTGGATAATGCTTCGGACTTGCCGTTGGTAAAGGTAGGAGCGGGGTTGCTGGAATTACAGGAAACCGCATAAAAACTATAGATATCATTACTGAGATACATTTTATAACTTTGTATTCCCGTCAAAACTCCGGGAGAAGAAGTGATATAGTTGCCTTCACCGACAGGCTCTCCCTCTATCGTATTGGTGGTATTGGAAGGGTAGGCACATAACCAGCTCTGCAATCCTTTTCCCATCGGAGACATGGCACGCGTTATATTTCTTCCTTCTACGGAAGCACTGAAAGTAATGAGTGCATCTTTTTTGTCAGGATTGTCATTGTTTCCCTCTTCTCCGCCACTATTTTCTTCTCCGTTCGGATAGGCAACATCCATATAAATGTTGTTTTTGGAGCAGGCTCCTAACAGCAGCACCGCCAGTGCGGATACTGCCAGATACTTTGTAATTCGAAACTTAAAATTCATAGTCAGGTTCTTTTTGAAAGTTAGTAATTACCCCTATATACATTTCAAAAAGAATTTAGTTCATATCGGAAGAAACTATTTTTAGAACTCCGCTTCCTTCTGTATGCAGATGATATCGCCGTAAACGGGATGGCGGAACTCAATATATTCAGCATGGAGATAGAGCCTGTCCGCCTTTTTTCCATAGAGTTCATCGCCCAGAATGGGGCAGTTTAATCCTTGATGATGGGCGGCATGTACCCGTAGTTGGTGGGTACGCCCTGTCAATGGATAAAAAGCGATGCGTATGTACTTATCGGAATAGTTCAGAATCCGGTATTCGGTAACTGCCGGTTTGCCGTATTCTTCACTGACCATTTGCCGGGGGCGGTCGAGCGGATTGAGGCAAAGAGGAAGATTGATGGTTCCTGTTTCTTCGAGTTGCTGGTTCAATCCATTTCTATCCAGCAAGGCTACATAACGCTTCTTAATACTGCGATTGATGAACTGTTCCTGCAAGTGTTGATGAACTTCCTTAGTTTTGGCGACAAGTAACAACCCCGAAGTAGCCATATCCAGCCGGTGTACAATCATGGGACCGGTAGCTTCCGGATATTTAGCTTTTACACGATGGTAAACGGAATCCGTCTCCTCTTCCTTTCCGGGGACAGACAACATACCGGATGGCTTATTGACTACCACCAGCCATTCGTCCTCAAAAACGATTTCTAATTCTTCCTTCCTGTGTGCTTGGGGCGAAAGTGGATTCCCGTCTACTTCCAGTCCTTGCAGCATGTGTTGCAGAATCGGTTCGCATTTTCCTTTACACGAAGGGTAATAATAACCGTGATGCCGTACCTCTGTTTTCGGAGAGTTTCCCCACCAGAACTCGGCCATAGCCAATGGCTTCAGTTGGTGAAGATAGGCATATTGCAGCAATTTGGGCAAGGCACATTCGCCTGCTCCGGCAGGGGGGATTTTGTGTACGGTTTGCTCAAAGATAGTACATAAGTCTTTTACTTCTCCTTTCGCATTCAGCATACGGAACTGTTCGAATAACTTTTGCTGCAAGGCTGCCGAACGTTGCTTTCGTTCGTTTTTTAGTTTTTCTATTTCCGTCTCAAAGGTAATAACCTCTTCTTCCAGCGTTTTGATTCGTTCTTTCCATCCCCGTTCCAATCGCTTGAATTCCGCTTTCTGATATTGGCTTTCACGAATAAGTGCGTCCTGTTCTTCTTTAGACAGGGCAGGGGATGACTTGCGGCGAAGTTCCCTCTCTTTCTTTGCTGTCTTTAGTTCCTCTTTGGCTTGAATAAGAGCCAGCCTTGTTTGTTCCGTTTCCCTGTCCAGTTTTTCTTTTAAGTGCAGATAATGAGGATTAACTTCCAATGCACTGATACGGACATTGATAGCTGAAATTTGTTCTTCTTCTATTTTAAAGAATCCCTGTGGTTGCAGCAAATCGTAAACAGGTGGGACGAAATACGGATGCAGATTCTTTCCTGCCAGATTGCCGGAAAAAGCAGCAAGATAACCGATAGAGGAAGATCCTTCTTCCTGGGTTTGTACGATCAGTACTCCGAACATTTTTCCGAGAGTCAGTTCCTCTAGCCACTCCTTCTTTGTCGAAATATAGGCTTTGACTTCTTCGGCCGCTAATACACATAGCGGATGAGGAGTATAGTTGAAAGGGTATGTAAACCTTTCCGGTAGTGCAATATGGGAAACCGGTTGGTCGAAAAAATGTATCATTGACTCGTCATAACAGAATTAGGGGTACAAAAATAAGGTAAATCCGCGAAATATACGGCAGATTCATCCTTAGAACTTTGTCATAAACTTCTGTACATTCTCTCTATATTCAGTAGGAGTCTGTCCTTTCTTCTTTTTGAATAGACGATTAAAGTTAGATACATTATTGAATCCGGAGGCATAGCAAATTTCAGAGATGGTATTGGATGTTTCATATAGCATTTTGGCTGCATTGCCTATCCGTATGTCATTCAGAAAATCTATAAAACTTCTATTTGTTCTTTTTTTGAAGAAGTGGCTAAATGCAGATTCAGACATTCCCACGCTGCTTGCAACCAATTCTAATGATATCTCTTCCTGAAAATGTTCCTGAATATAGGCGATCACTTTATTGATTCTTCGGCTTTTTGATTCTCTGATGGCGAAATCTCTTTCGTTGTTGGCTGCCAGCAATAATTTTTGGTTTTCAGATATAGATAAATGATATAGTATTTTGAAAAACTCAAGGGCAGAATCAACTCCTTGCCTGTGGGATAGATTCAGTATCGTATCTTTCAATGCAAGTGATGTTTCCTGAGAAAATTCGATTCCGTAAGATGAGTCAGTGAACAGTTGTTTAATAGGGTAGAAAATCTTCTTATTAATAATTGGATACTCCAAGGTTTCCTTATGAAACTGAATGGTGACGACGTGTGCTTCGTCATGATCGCTCTCACTAATCCATCGGTGTGGAATATTAGGACCTACCATAACCAGATCAATATCGCTGAATGGAGCGACACAATCACCAACAATTCTTTTACCTTTGCCATTGATGACCATATTTATTTCATAATCAGAATGAAAATGGGCGGCATAGTCAAATTTTGCATGAGGATGATTTAATACGATGAATAAATCTTCTTCTCCGATAGGGGTAATTTCTCTTTGTATGTATTCCATAGGGGTTGTTTTTCTGCAAATATATCATTTTGTTCAAGAAAGTACAAACCTTTATAAAAATAATATATAATGTTATTTGGTTGATAATCAGCGGATTGTTTGTTTTGTGTGGTAGAAACTTCAAAAAAGTATCATGTATTGACAGTATAATATTACAAAATAGATGAAGACCTCCCTATATTTGTGGCATCGAATATGACTAGTCGTTGTAGTAGTATTGAAAAACATTAATTTATTAATTTATGTCGTTTATGGGAAAGAAGAAAAATTTGTTGACCTTATTGTTTATATTATTGGCTATGCCATTAATTGCCCAAGAGATGATTGTGAAGGGTAATGTAATGTCAACTGATAATGAAACATTGGTTGGTGCGACGATTCTTGTTAAAAGTAAGAAGACGGGAGCTACCACCGATTTTGATGGAAACTATTCTATTTCAGCTAAAAAAAGCGATATCCTGGTGTTTTCTTATATAGGATTTAAAACTGTTGAGAAAAAAGTGACTTCTAATGTATTGAATGTCATAATGGAGCCGGTAACAGAAATGTTGAATGAGGTGGTAGCAGTAGGATATGGTGTACAAAAGAAAGTTGACCTGACAGGGTCTGTTTCTACAGTGAAAGGAGAAGCTTTGATAAAAGCTGCCACACCCAACCTGACCAATGCACTGACCGGAAAGATGACCGGCGTCATTTCAACACAACAAAGTGGGGAGGCTGGATTTGATGATCCTACTTTCTATATCCGTGGAAAGAGTACATTTGGAGATAACAGTGCTTTATTGCTTGTAGACGGTGTAGAACGGTCTATCAGTAAACTAGATCCCAATGAGATTGAAAGTATTACGATACTGAAGGATGCAGCGTCTGCTGCTGTATATGGTGCGCGTGCTGCCAATGGGGTAATCATTGTCACTACAAAAAGAGGAACTCAGGGGAAACCGAAAATCACTTACTCGGGTACTTTTGGTTTTCAAAAACCGACTATCGTTCCGGAGATGATGAATGCATATGAATATGCGAAATACCTGAATTTGGCGTTGGTAAACATTGGAAATGTGCCTCGTTTCACAGAATCCGAAATTCAGGATTATAAAAGTGGAAAGAAACCTTCTACAGACTGGTGGAAAGAAACATTGAAAGAGCGTGCAGGTATTCAACAGCATAGCCTGAATGTGAATGGAGGTAGTGAATCGACTAAGTTTTTTGTATCATTCGGTTATCTCGACCAGGATGGATTGTACGATTTGTCTTATTTCAAAAGATATAATGTACGTTCCAATATTGATACTCAAATAACGAAAGACTTCAGTGTTTCGGTAGATCTTGCCGGACGCTATGAAAAACTCGGCAAATCAGCTGTCGGCAACGGGCTCTTCTCTACTATTATCAATTCGAAGCCAACCGAGCGTGCTTATGCTCCGGACGATGTAGAAAAAGGTGCCTTAGTTTCTAACGGGCAAAATGTTTCTCCTATCGGACAGGCTGCCCATTCGGGATATAGTAAGACGGAAAACTCAGTATTTCAAGGAACGTTGCAGGGTGTCTATGATGTTCCTTTCTTGAAAGGGCTGAAGGCCAGAGCCAGTTTCTCTTATGACCGTTGGTTCTCAAAAGCCAAGACTTTTACTACTCCCTATGAGTTTTACAGATATGATAAAGAGATCGATCTGTATACCAAACAGAAGTCAGGAGGAGGTATCAGTCTGTATGAAGGGACGGCTGAGGATGAAAGAATTACCATTCAGGCAGCCTTGTCTTATGATGCTACTTTTAATAAACTGCATAATATCTCAGCTTTATTACTTTTTGAGGAGTCGTCTTATAAATACAGTAATTTGCAGGCATCCCGCGTAAACTATATATCTTCAGCCATCGATCAGTTATTTGCCGGTCCGGATAAAGATCAGACAAATGGAGGAAGTGCGAATGAAACAGTCAGAAAGGGATATGTAGGACGAGTTAATTATAACTATTCGGGCAAGTACTTATTCCAGTTTAATTTCCGTTATGATGGTTCTTTCAATTTTCCACAGGGGAAAAGATGGGGATTCTTCCCCGCAGTTTCGGGCGGATGGAGAGTCAGTGAAGAACCTTTCCTGAAAAAGACAGGCATCTTTCATAATCTGAAACTTAGAGCTTCTTACGGACAGTTTGGTAACGACAGAGTGGCAGCGTTCCAGTATTTATCTGGATATAAATATAATTCCGGTTCAGTTATCGGTGGAAACTACCAGTCGGGAATTACAGATACGGGTATGGCTAATCCTAATATAACCTGGGAAACGGCAACCAATATGGATTTCGGACTTGATTTTGGTATTCTGGGTGGAAAACTATCGGGAGAACTAACTTACTTCTATAAGAAAACGAGAGACATCTTATTGCCCAGAAGTGCTTCCGTACCACAAACTTTTGGTGCTACCCTGCCTGATGAAAATATAGGAAAAGTTGATAATAAAGGTATCGAAGCGATTTTGCGGTATAATGATAAGATTGGTAATTTTAGATTTATGGTGGAAGGAAATATGACTTTCGCCAAGAGCAAGGTCGTTTACATGGATGAAGCCTTGAATGTGGCAGAACAGAAGAAAAGAACCGGGCATCCTTTTGATCAGACTTATGGATTGAAGGCATTAGGTTTATTCCGGAGTCAGGAAGAAATAGACGGATGGGCTATTCAGGACGGACGTGGAAATACGAGTCTTAAAGTCGGTGACATTAAATATCAGGATTATGATAAGAGTGGGGTGATTGATGGTGAAGATATTCAGAGGATAGGTAAAAGTACGGTACCAGAGATTGTTTTCGGGTTGAATATAGGTATGTCATATAAGCAGTTTGAATTGACAATGAATTTTCAGGGTGCAACAGGTTTCGATCAATATCTGAGATGGGACCCGTTCAATCTTGAGTCTAATGCGTTGGCTATATTCAAGAACTCATGGTCGGAAGATAATCCGAATGCTAAATATCCACGCTTATATGCGGGAACTGTACAGAATAATCGGGAGAAATCTTCATTCTGGCTGTATGACGGCACTTATATCCGTTTGCGAAACTTCGAGTTGGCATATACATTTGACAAGTATCCGTTTTTCAAAAAGATAGGAGTGCAGAATCTACGCATATTTGTATCGGGCAACAACTTATTGACCTTCTCGAAGATGAAGGACTTTGACCCGGAAGCTCCTAATATTGATCCTGATAATAATGCTTATTATTATCCGCAGATGAAGTCCTATAATGTTGGTTTGAGTATTGAATTTTAATAGAGTAGAGTTATGAAAAATAGAATATCATCCGTTTTTATCCTGTTTTTGTTGCTGTTCACCAATTCGTGTATGGATTTGGATAAAGAACCGCTGGATATGATTTCGAGTGATGCGGTATTTAAAGATGAGGCTCTGTCAGAGGCCTATCTCTATAAAATATATGGCTATATGCCTTGTGGATATGGCCTGTTTGTTGAAGCTGGTGCGAATGTATTAAGTGGAATGGGGATTACCGATCTGCTTGATGGCAGCACCGATCTGTTGCGTTCGCCTGCGGGATGGAATGAGAGTAACGGAGTCATGATACCGGGAACGATGTCTTCTACGTACAATCCTCTTGAAACTTGGGGCCGGAGCTATGAAGCCATCCGTAAAGTTAATAATCTGATAGCGGGACTTTCTGATGATAGTCCCTTATCAGAAAGTTTTAAGGAAAGAGTGATAGCGGAAGCACGTTTTGTCAGGGCATTCCTGTATTTCGATCTGGTTCGCCGCTATGGAGACGTACCTTTGATTAAAGAGTTACAAAACTTTGATAATTTGCAGGCACTGCTCGTTCCGCGTACTCCTAAATCGGATGTTTATGATTTTGTAGAAACCGAATTGGAACAGATAGGAGAAATACTTCCGTATGCGAGAGAAATACCGGCAACCGAACATGGACGTGCTTCTCGTGAGGCGGCATGGGCACTAAACGGACGTGTATTGCTTTTTGCCGAACGTTATGAACGTTCCGCTTTTTTCTCAAAGAAAGTAATTGATGAGAAGTATTTTGAATTGGATGATGATTACAATGCATTGTTCCAGTCAAGAAGTGGAAATAAGGAAGTTATATTCGAAGTAATGTTTGATGGGATTAATAAAGGGCATGCGTGTGATAACTTGTTTATGCCCCCCAGCATCGATAATGGCTGGGGCTCTCAGACGAATCCGACACAAGAACTGGTGGACTCCTATGAAATGTTGGACGGAACTCCGTTTGACTGGAATAATCCTGTACATGCCAAAGATCCGTATACCGGACGAGATAAACGTTTGGCTGCAAGCATTATTACAGACGGATCTGTCTTTAAAAATAAAGTAATTCGAACGGGATACCTAATGCCGGACGACGGCTTGGGACTGGTAGAAAGAACTTATACCGGTTATTATATACGTAAATTTCTTGATGAAACCCTTCCTTTTGAGAAACTCTATTTCGGAGGTAGCCAGACAAGCTGGAAGGAGTTACGTTTAGCGGAAGTATTGCTGAATTATGCCGAAGCGCAGAACGAAGCTAAGCAGGGACCGGATGATTCTGTTCATGATGCGATAAATGCCGTAAGAGACCGTGCCGGACTACCGGATCTTCCGGAAGACCTTGATTATACAGGAATGAAACAGAGAATTATACAGGAACGGAAAGTAGAACTGGCATTCGAAGGACATCGTTTCTGGGATTTAAGACGTTGGAAACTGGCAGAATCTGTATTGAATAACAAGTATTTCCATGGTATGAAGATTACCGAAGAGAATGGAGTGAAACATTATGAGGTATTCGAATTGAATATGCTTCCTAAACAAGTCTTTTTGCCGAAGCACTATCTGATGCCTATAAATATCGGTGAAATGGAGAAGAACCCTAATTTGGGCAGTAACAATGACGGATATTAAAAAACTACGGGTATGAAAAGAATCAATCATTGGCTGATAATATGTTTTGTTTTGCTGTTGACTGTTGCATGTACTTCCGGCAAACAGAGTAAATCGGCATCCTGGCAGGATTTGCATTATGGACCTGATTCGCTACAGACGATGGATGTATATCTGCTGGAGAACAGGACTGCCGATACTCCTTTAATGATTCTTGTGCATGGAGGAGGTTGGATGGCAGGCGATAAGAAAGATGCCGATTTTATGAAAATCGCCTGTTATGCCAACGGCATGAATGTGGTGAATATCAACTACCGGATGGGGGATGGAATTTGCTATAAGCAAATGATGGAGGATATGACGGATGCAGTCCGCTATGTACTGGCCCATGCAGAAGAATGGAATATTAAAAAAACAAATTATGTGATGTGGGGCGGTAGTGCCGGAGCTCATTTATCTTTATTGTATGCGTATAATTATGATAAAGAAGATGTTATTTCATTAGTCATCACTTTGGGAGCACCTACCAGACTGGATGCTTTGGATGCCTTGTCGGGTGCAAAGCAAAGCGATATTGAAGGACTGTTGCCAATCGTTACCGGTAAACCGTGGAACAGTGACACTTCTCAGCTGGATGTCGATTATCAGCTGGCAAGTCCTTATTACGGAAAAAACTTTAAGCCTACTTTCCTGATACATGGAGAAAAGGATACGATCGTCCCGAAAGTTCAATCGGAGATGTTGAGTGATCTTTTAAAACAGAAAAATGTTCCCGATACGCTGGTTATCCTTCCTAATGGAGGGCATGGAGGTGAAAATACTCCTCTGGAAGTTTCGGAAAAGGTAAATGTGGCAATGTATAAATGGATTTTGAAATACAGCAAATAATAAAAAGAGTATACTATGAATGCAATAAATAAACTGAAACTATCTTTATCGGCAGTGCTCTTCTCCTTTTTGGGAATAGCTTGCAGTGATATAGATGATAACTTGGTGAACTATCCGGTAGTAGCGGAGGTGAATACCGTCTACTACATTGATTCGGAGTCGGGAAATGACGCTAATAGTGGAGAATCTGAATCGTCTGCATGGAAAACGTTTGCTAACATTAACCGTGTTATTTTTCAGGCAGGTAATCGTATTTTACTGAAGAGAGGGAGTGTATGGACCGGACAGGTTAGTCCTAGAGGGACGGGTACACCTTCCAATCCAATTATTCTTGGATCTTATGGCGAAGGAGAAAAACCGATTATCAATGGAAATGGTGAAGTAAAGGCGGCCGTTTACCTGAAAAACCAGTCGAATTGGGTAATTCAGGATTTGCAGGTGTCTAATTATGCGGATGTACGGGGAGATATCTATCGATGCGGGATTTTGGTCGAAAATGATAATGGAGGAACTGTCAGTAATATTAAGATTCTGAATAATACGGTTCGTGACGTGTCCGGTTCCTTCAGATATGTCGGTGCTTTTCATCCGCATCAATATGGAGGGATAGCTGTCAATGTAATAGGGCAGAATGCCACAGATAAATATGATAAGGTCTTGATTGAAAATAATACCGTAGAAAAAGCGGGACGTACGGGGATTGTTGTATGGGATAATCTTTTTGCCAGTGATCTGGAAGCTTCCACGAATGTAGTAATACGTAATAATTCGGTGAAAGACATTGATTCGGACGGTATAATCACCTATGGTTGTTATGGTTCTTTAATCGAACATAATGTAGCCAATGGATGCGGCTCTTATCGGGAGGACGGTCAGTTTAATGGCTCGGCAGCTATTTGGTGTACTCGTGGAAAGGACTGTATTATTCAGTATAATGAGGCTTATCATACGAAAGCGCTGGAGGGAAATGATGACGGAACCGGATTTGACATTGACATGGATGCTGTTAATTGTATCGTACAATACAATTATAGCCACGATAACGAGGGAGGATTTATGTTGTTTGTAGACGCGTCTAATTCGTCCGGTAGTATTGTACGCTATAATATCAGTCAGAATGATCGGAAACGTGTCTTCATGATTGCAGGAGGAGTTACTCCGAATACGCAGATTTATAATAATACCATATATTTGGGTGCGGGTGCTACTACTAAGATTATAGATCATACCTGGGATGACGGGGGAGATATCAATGCTCCTTGGCTGTTTAAGAATAACATCATTTACAATCTAGGAACAGGTGATTACAAGATTCCGGGTACAGGTGGAGTTTTTGAAGGAAATGTCTACTATGGAAACCATCCGGCTAACGAACCGGATGAAACAGGGAAGATAACAGTAGATCCGAAATTTATAAATGTTGGTGCCGGTGGAACAGGTATCAGTACACTGGATGGATATAAGCTGGAAGAAAACTCTCCGATAATGAATACGGGAGTTAAGGTTGCAAGGAATGGCGGTATGGACTTCTTTGGAAATCCGGTATCCTCTGGCGGTAAGCCTACTCCCGGTGCTCATGAATTGAATGGCACGGCTTCGGGTGAGTCTGAAATGATAGATAAACTGAATGACTGGAGTAACGCATTTTACTATTCACCCAATTTGAATCTGGACAGCAGTAATCCGCAATTCTTTGGTGGTGATGGATCCAGAGCTGTACGGGCAACTACAGATGATGGAATTATATTGTATAACCTTCCGAATATAAAGTCTGTGGAAGTCACTATGTATCTATGTGTCTGGTATCCGACGTTAACCCCGCAGAACATTAAGATATATGGTTCATACACAGGAGGTGATTTTGCTAATTACATCGAAATACCAGTTACTTATACGACAGATTCTGCTGTAGTGGAAGGCTGGCAGAAGACCACAATCAATACAGCTGGGGCCTTGCCGGAAGGAGTGAACTTTATAGGAGTCCGCATTAATGATCCGGTGAATGAGAGCTGGGCTGTTCAAATCGGTGAAGTGGCAATCACTTATGTAGAATAAAATAAAACGAAGAGAATGATGAATATTGCAATACGAATTTGGATAGTTATTTTATCCTTTGCCTGTATAACTCCTGTTTATGCGAATGATCAAAGTGGTAAAATATACTATATTGATAACTTGGGCGGCAGCGACAGTAATACCGGACTATCGCCCGGGGAAGCCTGGAAATCTTTTAAAAACACCAACGACCGGGAGTTTAAACCGGGTGAACAGATTTTGCTGAAATCCGATTGTACCTGGACGGGGTCTTTGTCTCCAAGAGGGAATGGGACGGACGATTCGCCGATTATAATAGGGGCTTATGGTGAAGGGGCACGTCCTGTGATTCACGGGAACGGCCAGGTAAAGGCGGCAGTATACTTGCGTAATCAATCGAATTGGGTGATTCGTCAGCTGGAAGTCACGAATCAGGCTCCGGAACGAGGTTATGTACATCGCGGAGGCATCTTGGTCGAAAATGATAATGGTGGCGTTTTGAGTAATATCCATATTCTTGATAATTATGTGCACCATGTGACCAGTTCATTCCGTTATGCATATAATTTTCATCCTCATCAATTTGGGGGGATTGCTGTAAATGTGAACGGTTTGACCGGTACTGATAAATATAGGAATGTACTGATCGAGGGTAACAGAGTTGAGAATGTAGGACGTACGGGTATTGTTGTATGGGATCATATTTTTGCCAAATATGATGAAGCCTGTACGGGAGTCAGAATACGTAAAAACTCGGTGAAGGACATTGATTCTGACGGAATCCTTACCTATGGTTGTGACGGTGCCCTGATAGAACATAATGTGGCGGATGGCTGTGGCTCCTATCGGGAAGACGGGGGATTTAATGGCTCGGCAGCTATCTGGTGTACCCGTGGAAGTAATTGTATAATCCAGTATAACGAAGCATTCAATACGCATATGCTGGAAGGAAATGCTGATGGAACAGCTTTCGACATTGATATTGATGCAATAGACTGTATCGTGCAGTACAACTACAGCCACGATAATGAAGGAGGCTTTATGCTGTTCATCGATGCTTCTAACTCTTCTGGAGGAATTGTCCGTTACAACATCAGTCAGAATGATAGAACACGCATATTTATGATTGCCGGAGGAGTACAGCCTAATATGAAGATATATAACAATACGATTTACATATCGGAAGGGCTGGACACGAAAATCATAGAACATACCTGGGATGAGGCGGGAGATATCAATGCGCCTTGGATATTTAAGAATAACATTATCTGCAATTATGGAAGTGGTGGTTATATGATACCGGGAAAGAATGGAATTTTCTCCAACAATGTATATCATGGCAACCACCCTTCGACAGAACCTGCTGAACTTAATAAAATAACTGCTGATCCGAAATTCGTCAATCCGGGCAGCGGGAAAAGAGGAATTGAATCTCTGTCAGGTTATTATCTGAAGAAGAATTCTTCTGCCGGTCAGGCAGGTGCGGTGATCGATCATCATGGTGGTCAGGATATTTTCGGAAAGAAAGTATCGGATAGTGTACCTTCTAATATTGGGGCTGTAAACTGATTAATGACAATTTAGGATGAAGACAAGAATATTATTATGCATGGCGGTATCGCTCATGCTGACACTCTTCTCATGTCATAAAACTGAGAAAGTGCAGGTCTATGACCTGAAGGTGGAAAGTCTGGTGAATCCTCTCGGTCTTGAGCAGAAGCAGCCTCGTTTAAGCTGGAAACTGCATTCTGAAGAAAGAGGAGTCCATCAACAGGCATACCGTATCATCGTATCTTCGTCTGAGGAGAAGCTGAAAGAAAATGTAGGAGACTTATGGGATTCGGGCAGAATCCCTTCTTCCGAAACAGTTTTAATTCCTTATGAAGGTGCGCCGTTGTCCGGCAGGCAGTTTTGTTACTGGAAAGTAAGGATTGAAACCAATTTGGGTGAAGTTGTTTCATCGGAAAGAGCTTTTTGGTCGATGGGACTAGAGGCATCTGATTGGCAAGCCAAATGGATTGGCTTGGAGAGTATAGAGGCGGAAGGAGAAGATCGAAAGATGAATTTTGTTCCAGAGAATGAAGACGAACTTCGGCTGAAAAGTGAGACTCGCCTTCGTGCCCGCTACTTGCGGAAAGTGATAAAACTGGGGAAAGATGTAAAGAGTGCAATGCTTTATATCTCCGGTTTAGGCCTGTACGAAGCATATCTGAACGGCCATAAGATTGGAGATCAGGTATTAGCTCCTACTCCGACAGATTACAGTAAAACTGTTCCATACAACACTTTTGATGTCACTTCTTATTTGAATAAAGGAGAGAATACTATCGGGGTGATATTGGGAAATGGCCGATTCTTTTCGATGCGTATTCCCTGGTTCCGTACATTTGGATTGCCTCAACTATTGTCTCAGTTGGAAGTTACTTACAAAGATGATACGAAAGACACTTTCGTGAGTGACGAATCGTGGAAAGTTACTTTGGATGGTCCTTTGGGAGTAAATAATGAGTTCGACGGCGAAGAATATGATGCCCGTAAAGAAATGGAGGGATGGAGCACGAACGACTTTGACGATGCGGCATGGTATTCGGTTGAATTAGTAAATGCCCCCGAAGGAAAGCTGCAGGCACAGGAAAATCCGAATATTAAAGTGATGGAACATATAAAACCTCTCTCTGTCCATAAACTGGGTGATGACAAATATATTGTGGATATGGGGCAGAATATGGTAGGATGGATGACGTTGAAAGTACGTGGCAAACAGGGAGACAAAGTAACGCTTCGCTATGCGGAGTTATTGAAAGAAGACGGTCATTTATATCTGGACAACTTACGTGGAGCCAAAGTTACGGATACTTATATCTTAAAGGGAGATGAAGAGGAAACATGGGAACCTAAATTTGTATTTCATGGTTTCCGTTATGTTGAAGTGTCTGGTTTCCCCGGTGTACCTACTGTTGATCATTTCGAAGGAAGAGTCGTTTATGACGAAATGAAGACCACCGGTACGTTTGAAACTTCCAATGCCATCATTAACCGGATTTATCAAAACGCATGCTGGGGTATTAAAGGTAATTACCGTGGAATGCCGACAGACTGTCCTCAACGGGACGAACGGATGGGATGGCTGGGCGATAGAACTACCGGAGCATACGGCGAAAGCTATATTTATGACAATCAGAAACTTTATGCAAAATGGCTGAAAGATATTGAAGATTCACAATTAGCGAACGGAGCATTACCGGATGTCGCTCCTAATTATTGGGAGATGTATACCAATGATGTCACATGGCCGGCTGCATATTTCACCGTTGCCGATATGCTGTACAAACAGTATGGAGATGTACGTCCCATCATCCGCCATTATGATTCATTCAAAGCATTTATCCAATTTATTCGGGATAACTATCTGAAGGATGATATCGTTATTCATGATACATTCGGTGACTGGTGTATGCCACCGGAGTCTATGGAAATGATTCATTCACAAGATCCTTCACGGAAGACTTCAGGGGAATTGCTCTCAACCGCATATTATTATCGTCTTTTGGTCTTAATGCGGAAATTTGCTTCGTTATCAGGTAATGATAAGGATATCGCCTATTATCGGGAGTCAGGTGATCGGATATTAAAAGCTTTCAATAGGAAATTCTATAATGCATCAACCGGATATTATTCCAATAATACGGTAACGGCTAATTTATTAGCTTTAATGAACGGGATGGCTCCCGACTCTGTCCGTCAGGTCGTTTTCGAACATGTTGTTGATAAGACTCTAAATGAGTTTAAGGGGCATGTCAGTACTGGACTGATCGGTATTCAATGGCTTATGAGAGGATTGTCAGACTATGGGCAACCGGAACTGGCGTATAAGATTGCCACCAACAAAACCTATCCGAGTTGGGGATATATGATTGAAAATGATGCTACTACCATTTGGGAATTGTGGAACGGCAATACGGCCGATCCGGCAATGAATTCCGCCAATCATGTAATGTTGTTGGGGGACCTTATAATATGGTATTATGAGTACCTGGCAGGCATCAGGAATGAAGCAGCCTCAACAGGATTTAAAAAGATTGAAATGAAGCCATTGCTTGTGGGGGATCTGACTTATGTCAATGCCTCTTATCAATCGATCAGAGGAGAAATCCGAAGTCATTGGAGGAGAGAAGGAACTACCTTTATCTGGGATATTGCTATCCCGGCTAACACGACTGCTTCTGTCTATCTGCCCGAAGCTGTCGGCAAGGAGATAAAAGAAGGGAATAAAGAATTGAATGACATTAAAAGTATAACCGGAGTAAGGACGGATGGCAACTGGGTTATAATTGATCTGGAATCCGGGGAGTATTCGTTTACGGTAAAACAAAACAGAATGTTAAACTGAAAATTAAAAGTTATGAGACTGAAGAAATATGATAACAATCCTATTCTGTCACCAAATTCAGCGAATGCATGGGAAAATTTAGTGGTATGCAATCCCGGTGTATGGTATGAAGATGGTATATTTTATATGCTCTATCGGGCAGCAGGTGATGATGAAGAACATATCATTCGTTTGGGATTGGCTACGAGTAAAGACGGATATGATTTTAGAAGAGCCTCTTCTCAACCGGTATTCGGACCCAGCATTGATGGGCCTGATGCCGGTGGAGTGGAAGATCCCCGTATTGTGAAATTTGATGATGAATACTACGTCACCTATGCCTTCCGTCCTTATCCTCCGGGACAGTATTGGAAGTTTCCGCATGATGTGGTATTGCGTCCGCAGTGTGGTAGTCATGCGCCCGTTTTTATTAAGGAGAATCTGGGAAATTCAGGATTGGCGGTAACTAAAGATTTCAGGCACTTCAGACGGTTGGGGAGGATTACCGAATCGGCTCTGGATGATAGGGACGCTATACTTTTCCCTGAGAAAGTGAATGGAAAATATGTACTTCTGCATCGTCCCAAACAATATACGGGTGATAAGTATAATGTTAAATATCCGTCTATTTGGTTGAAATTCTCAGATGATTTACTAAATTGGTCAGATAAAGAAAGCCATTTGTTGATTTCGGGCATAGAGAATACTTGGGAAGAAAAAATCGGCGGAAGCACTCCACCCTTGAAAACGGATGAAGGTTGGCTCGTGCTGTATCATGGAGTAGAACATGGCGGAAAGGGATATTACAGGGTAGGAGCGTTACTGTTGGACCTGGAGAATCCGCTTCGTGTGATAGGACGTACTAGAAATTATATTCTTGAGCCTGAGATGGACTGCGAGATAAACGGTTATTATAAAGGTTGTGTGTTTCCTACGGGAAATGTAATTGTAGATAATACATTATATGTGTATTATGGAGCAGCAGATAAGTACGTTTGCATGGCTACTTGTGATGTAAAAGAATTGATTCAGTATATTAAAAAAGGGGAGTAATGAATAAAGTAATACCTTTGTTGGCCATACTTTTGTGGTTTTGCACGGCATGCGGAGAGAAGAAAAGCACGTTGGTTATATCCGATCAGCCTGTATCCGCTAATTTTATGGGAAATGGAGTGGAGTGGTCAGCTTATCCGCATGGTGACTCTCCCGAAGCCGAATGGGGATACTTAATGACAGATGAGAAGTTGCAGAAAGTATGTTCCCGGCTTGACTACATGAAACCGCGTATTGTTCGCTTGATGGATGTAGCCGGATGGCGTTATTTCAAGGGAGTGGATACAAAAGGCAATCCGATAGTGGACTTTGAATGTGCGGAAGTGAAGATGGTCTGCAAGCTATTGGACTATTGTCAGAAGAATGGGATAACAGTTTTGATTGGCGATTATGGTGTACCCGGATTTTGGGGATATAAAGGCAAGGTTGACAGGGTAGATGATCCTCGTTATGTGGATATGACTATCAGATATCTTTCTTATCTGATAAAGGAACGGGGATATGATTGCATTAAATATTACATTATAACCAATGAACCGAATGGAACCTGGGCATGTACCAATGGTGATTGGGAGCAATGGAAAAGGGGAGTCAGTATGTTTGCGGAAGGGTTTAAGGCGGCAGGACTCCCATTGGAAATGTCTGCTCCCGATGTTGTTGAAATGTCTGATAATCCGGCTTCCGAATATATGGGCAGGCAGTGGGTTGAACAGACTATGATTCAGTTGGATTCAATAGTAGGCAATTATAATATCCATTGTTATGCGGATGCTTACTTTGTAAGGGACGGCCGTTTTCAGAAACATCATAAGGAAGTCGCGGATATACTCAAGACAACAGGAAAGCCTGTTATCTTCGGAGAAATAGGAGTACTTTATAAGACCGGTGAGTTGGGAGAAGAATATAAGAAGTTACTTCCACAGAAACCGTTTGCCAGTGAAGACTCCCAGCTGCATGTGTACGATTATGTCTATGGTATTGATGCCGCCGATGCATTAATACAGTCGATGAAAGCCGGATTCCAGGGAGCCAGTGCATGGATGCTCGATGATGCGATGCATACGATTGGAGATTTGGGAGACAAGAACCAACTCAAGGTTTGGGGATTCTGGAATTCATTGGGGACGGAGTTGCTGAATGATGAGAAAGAGGAAGAAATTCGTCCGTGGTTCTTTACATGGTCGCTGATGTGTCGATATTTCCTGCCGGGCATGGAAATTTTTAATCCGGAGAATGAAGAACTGTTTCCTAATTTGAGAGTCGTTGCAGGAAGAAAAGGAGAAGAGGCTACGATTGCATTGTTGAATGCTGGTGATTCAACCTATACTTTCTGTTTGAAAATGAATGTGGGTAGCAGCAAGCAGGACTTTGCTGTTTATAGCTATACGCAGACGGGGTATAAGACAGATGAAAACTCCTTTCCGGTTGCCGAATCTGTAGCCCGGGCAAAGGATTTGTTGTCGGGTGAGGAAGAAATAAAGATTCTTCCCCGCAGCTTTAAATTATATACAAATATAAAAATAGACTAAGTTATGCAGGTTACAGTTTCCTTTATTGACATAGCTGTCATAGTGGTCAGCACCGGACTTATCATTTGGTGGGCACTGAAAAAAGGCAAAAGCGGAGATTCCAAGTCATACTTTCTGGCGGGACGCAGTATGTCCTGGATAGTGGTTGGTCTGTCTCTTTTTGCTGCCAGTATTTCCAGTACAACACTTATCGGGCAGACTGGAGATGCTTATTCTACAGGGATAGCTGTCTTTAATTATAATTTAGTGGGTGTTGTTGTTATGGTGTTTTTCGCAACTTTTATTTTACCTATTTACATTAATAGCGGCATTTTCACCATACCCGAATTTTTGGAACGGCGTTTTGATGTCCGTTCCCGTTATTATTTCTCGGCTATCTGCATCATAGGGAATGTATTTTTGGATGCGGCAACCGCTTTATACGCGGCTGCTTTGATTATAAAATTGCTGGTGCCTTCTGTCGATATCCAGGTGATTGTGATTGTTTTTGCACTGCTGGCAGCTTCCTATACCATTCCGGGAGGACTATCCTCGGCTATTAATGCCGAAATTATACAAGCCTGCATTTTAATAGTAGGCTCCGTTTTGCTGGCAATATATGTAACGGTCAGTGGCGGGTTCGATTATTTGAAAGAACTGTTTATTTCGGGCGATTATATGGTCAAGCTGATTCGTCCTTTAGATGACTCTTCTACGCCCTGGCTGGCATTGATCATAGGAATGCCCATTACCGGTCTCTATTTTTGGGCAAACAATCAAACGTTGGTACAGCGTGTATTGAGTGCTAAAAATCTGAACGAGGGACGTAAGGGAGTGATGCTGAACGGAGGTATTACTCTGACTACTTTATTCCTTTTTGCTATGCCGGGGGTGATGTGCCAGAAGCTATTTCCCGATTTAGGCAGTCCCGATATGGTATATCCTGCCATGATTCTGAATTTGATGCCTGTAGGCTTGCTGGGAATAATGATAGCTGTATTGTTTGCGGCTCTCACGTCTGCATTAAGTGCAATAATGAATTCGACATCCACTCTTTTTACTATGGATTTTTATTGTAAGATAGATAAGCATGCGAATGATAAAAAGCTGGTACGTGTAGGAAGAATTGTCTCTGTCATCGTTATTGTCATAGCAGCATTGTGGGCTCCCCAGATAGGAAAATTCGGTTCAATCCTGAAGTATTATCAGGAAATGCTCGCTTATCTGGCTCCCCCTATTGTAGCGGCATTTATTGTTGGGATATTCAGCCGTCGGGTCAATGGGCAAGGAGTCTTTTTCGGCTTGATGAGTGGATTTGTGATTGCTGTTTTATTGCTATTCTTTAAAACGTCGATATTCGGTGATATGCATTTCTTGTTTATTGTTCCTATACTGTTTGTCTTTAGTATACTGGTGATGTATCTGATGAGTTTATGTTCTGCTGCTCCACTGTCGGACAAACTGAATCAGAATATTTTCACACTAGACTTTTACAGGAAAGAAACTGTTGAATTGAGTAAGATAAAATGGTATTCTAATTATCGTATTTGGGGAGTGATATTGTTGGTACTTTCAGGAATATTATTACTTATATTATCATGACAAAAGCTCTTTAAGGATAAACTTTTGTAAAGGTGTCTTCGTTTTAAGCATTTATTGTTCTATATTTGTTCTGTAGTTGGAATGGATATAGAACAATAAGAGGAATAAAATGGAAGACAAACCAAAATTCGCTTTTGTAGGTAACAGCCACATGGCATTCTGGGCACTGAATGTATATTTCCCTCAATGGGAATGTCTGAACTACGGCGCTCCCGGAGAAGGGCTGGCGTATGTCGAGTCATTTCATGAAGATACATCCGACTGCCAGGTAGTGATTCAGTTCGGGAGCAATGACATTTATCAGCTGAATGAAGAAAATACAGATGATTATGTAGAACGGTATGTGAAAGCTGTTCTTGCGGTTCCTTCCCGAAAAACGTATCTCTTTTGTATTTTTCCCCGTAATGATTATGATGATTACAGTACGGCTGTGAACAAGTTCATCCGCATACTGAATGAGAAGATAGTTGCAAAACTGACAGGGACAGGCGTCATTTATCTGGATGTTTTTGATCAATTACTGATGAACGGCAGATTAAATCCGGAGCTGACTATTGACGATCTGCATTTGAATGGAAAAGGGTATCGGATATTAAGTACGGCGCTGAAGCAGGCATTCAACGGACAGGAGCATCTATGAAATTTTATGTTAACGCTTTTGTCATGTAAATAGGTGGCATATCATTTATTTTTCCTATTTTTGCCCCATTAATCAATATGTATAACCCCCATAAAACGATGAGACGATGGAAAAAGTTATTATCAACTCGTACGAAGAATTTGAAAAGCTGGTAGGGCAACAAATAGGTGTTTCCGATTATGTGGAACTCTCTCAGGAACGTATCAACCTTTTTGCAGACGCAACACTGGATCATCAGTGGATTCACGTAGACACAGAACGTGCAAAAGTAGACAGTCCGTATCACAGTACGATTGCTCACGGTTATCTGACGCTTTCCATGCTTCCTTACCTGTGGAATCAGATTATTCAGGTGAACAATCTGAAAATGATGATCAACTACGGGATGGATAAGATGAAATTCGGTCAGGCTGTTTTGTCCGGACAGAGCATTCGTCTGGTAACTACTCTACACTCACTGACCAATCTGCGCGGTGTGGCAAAAGCTGAAATCAAGTTTGCAATTGAGATTAAGGATCAACCGAAGAAAGCCCTTGAAGGGATTGCTGTGTTCCTGTATTATTTTAATTGAGTAACGACGAAAAGATAAGATAAGGCTGTTTCCTGCAAAGGAAGCGGCCTTTTGTTTTATTTATTGGATGTAAAATATGTAAATACACGGAAATCGGTTAAAATATCAAAATAATAAGAGGTTTGTCATGATTGCGGCATCCATAAGCGCTGCTGAGTGTTTTACATATCATATATGTATTCAAATAATCATGAAGCAATTAAAAAGTGAGCGTTATGTCTTTAAGTAGTCTTTTAATCATATTTTCATCTTCTTTTATGGCATTGTTTCCGGTGATCAATCCTTTAGGAAACGGTTTTGTCGTCAATGGATTCTTTGCAAACCTTGATCCTTCACAACGAAAAACTGCTATTCAGAAACTAACCATTAACTTTATAATGATCGGTGTAGGCACTTTACTGATAGGTCATTTATTCTTATTGATTTTCGGTCTGGCGATTCCTGTGATTCAACTGGGTGGTGGAATACTTATTTGTAAGACAGCGATTGAGCTGTTGGGTGATTCCAATTCTTCCGATAAAGAAGGGACCAGCCAGAATGTGGACAGCTTCAAGTGGAAGAGCATCGAACAGAAGATATTTTATCCCATCACGTTTCCTATCAGTATCGGTCCGGGCAGTATATCCGTGATCTTTACTTTGATGGCATCTGCCAGTGTGAAAGGCAAACTGTTGCATACCGGAATCAATTATCTGGTCATTGCGCTGGTCATTATTTGTATGGCTGGGATACTTTATGTGTTTCTTTCACAGGGACAGAGGATCATTCAGAAACTGGGACCTGTAGGAAATCAGATTATTAATAAACTCGTTGCCTTTTTTACCTTTTGCATCGGTATACAGATTTCCGTCACAGGTATTTCCCAGATATTCCATCTGAATATATTATGAGTTCGGATGTTCTTTCTTTTTCTTTGCTTGGATAGCTTTCAATGTATTTTTTCTTACTGAACGTATGGCAGGAACCAACAATTCCGGTTCCATTATCTCCAGCATAGTGCGCAATTCTTGCTGTAGTTCGGGGATGGAGCAGGTCAGCTGATAGGCAAGTTTGATGCAAAGAGACTGCACTCCTGCCGGCTCATTTCTCGATACCATACGTTCCATACAGAAATCCAGTAAGTCTACTCGTGGAGGGTCGGCTAGCTGTTGTTGGCATAGCAGGTTCAGTAACATCCTTCGTTTTCCCGAATGCGGGCAGGTAAGTGCTGCGTCTATCAGTTCGTCTTGTTTCAGAGTCAGCCATTCTACTTCAGGCTTTGAGAAGTGCGTACAAACCCACAATGCCTGATAAGAGACAACGTCATCCTCATCAAAGATCAGCCGGTAAATTTCCTCTCTGAGCCGTTCGTCTTCTTTTATATAATGAAGTAGTTCCCGTATATTCTCTATATGGAAGCGTGTGGCCAGTTGTGTGCGTAAATCCATTTTTATTTTGGGTTCAGTATCTTATTTTTTATCGTCGGCCAGTTGTAAGTGCAGGATTGGATACGGCTTGCCCATGCTGTCTGTTTCATCCCGTCCGATGATCTCGAATCCCAGATGCTGATAGAACCGGAGAGCCTGGTCGTTGTCTTCGTTTACATCCACCTTGTCGATCTGTTTCTGGCGGATGGCATACTCTATCAATCGCTTTCCGTACCCCTTTCCCTGTTCGTCGGGGTGTACAAACAGCATCTCGATCAGTTCATCACTCAATCCCATGAATGCGGCAATCTTTCCGTGAGAGTTGCGGATGATAAAGAGCTCTACTGCCGGCAGATAGTGGTTGCGTATCAGTGGCTTATAGAACTGGATACTCTCTTCTGTCAGAAAGTGGTGCGTGGTACGCACAGACTTCTCCCACAGCTGTATCAGTTCATCGTAATCCTGTTCGGTGGGGCGTGCTATATTGGGAATGTAGTAACATTCATGATCATATATATTCCCGTTATAGGTAAGTTCTGCCTGATGAAGTATTCCTTCGTAGATAAATCCGTTTCGCTTCAGCACTTGTTGCGAACGTTTGTTGTGCGGATAACAGTTGGCAGTGATGAGGCTGAGCTGTAGTTCGTTGAAGCCATAGTTGAGCACGGCTTGCACTGCTTCCGACATGTATCCTTTTCCCCAATACGGTTCGTCCAGCCAATATCCCAGCATACGTACCTGAGGATTTTCCCGTTTCGGATCGGGTACGATGCCGATGGAAGCTATCAATTGCTGTGTATCTTTTAATGTAACAGCCCATATACCTTCCTGTCCTATAAATGCGCCGTGAAGGATTTCACGGGATTCATTCAACGTCTTGTGGGGAGCCCATCCGGCATTATTCCCCAAATTGGGGTTCTGGCAACAGGCAAAGAATGCTTCTGCGTCATTCTCCTGAAAAGGGCGCAGTAGCAGACGTTTCGTTTCGATATTCGGGCATAGAGCCGCTTCGGTTCTTTCTGCTTCCGGTTCTTTCTTGTATACACATTCCAAACGATTTCCGTCGGGGTCGAGTACAACGCTCTCAAAGTATCCGTCGCCCGAAGTGCGTGGTTCACCTGCTATGGTATACCCCTCGGAGCGCATTTCTTCCGTAAAGCGAAGAATCTCCTCCTTGCTGGGAAATGTGAACGCAAGATGTGTCAGTCCCCGCCTGTTTTCCTCTATCGGGGTATTCTGCACATCTGCCCGACTCATCAACTCCAGAGTGGGACCTTCATCAAAAGAGATAAAGTATGATTCGAACCCCTTCTTGGGATTGATATATTTCTCATTACTTGTCCCGCCCAGAAAGCGGACATAGAAATCTTTTAATTCTTCCAGACGGAAAGTCCAGATGGCGATATGATGTAGTTTCATAAGAATCGTAGTTAATGTTGTTATACTTCTATTTTATTGATGCGTCACATATTCGTAAACGATACGTGAGATGTCCGCAATGATTTTACTGTTCTCCTGATTATTCTCTTCGGAATCTTTGACGAAGACAGCTATACTGTAAGCGTGTCCGTCGGGCAGGAGGACGAAGCCGATATCATTGCAGGCTACCTGTTGTCCTTTGGCATTGCGGTCACCCGTCCCCGTCTTGTGCCCGATTGTAACTTCTTTGCCGAGCAATGGAGCAACCAGTCGATCTTGTCCGGTCTGGCATTCTGTCATGGTCTGATAGATGAAGTCTTTGTATTCCTGTGGGAACAGTGCTTCTTTACGGAATATCTCCAAGAGTCTCGCGGCGGCCAGCGGAGTAGTCCAGTTTTGATAACACAGACTTTCGTCTTGGTGCATATCGTTTTCCGTGCAGACAATGGCACAATCCGTAACGCCTAGAGAATGGATGTACTGGTTCACCGTATCTACCCCTCCCTGATATTGAAACAGAATATCACAAGCATTGTTGTCACTTTGTTGCAGGGTGTATTTCAATAAATCCGCAATGTCTATATTGAATCCTCCCTGTGGAAAACTATCCCGCAGCGGACTATAAGTATCGGGTTTTAAATCCTCTTTCTTTATGGTCAGTTCAAAGTTCAATGACTGTTGCTGCTTTCCCATATAATCAGCCAATGCCAACGCCTGATGAAATTTGAATACACTCATCAATGGATAATGAATGTCATTGTTGACAGTTACCGTATCTTTTCCGTCGATAATGACGGCAATACCTATTTCAGCTTTCTTGCCTTTGATAGCCTGTTTGAGTTGGTCCTCCAGAGAAAGATTCTGTGCACAGATAATAGTGGGGATCAGACAGAGAAGCAGGATGAATGAGCGCATACTAATTTTTTCATTAATTGGTTTGTATTTGGGTTTTAAGAGTCACAAAGATATAAATACTAATTTTATCAGCAAATATTTACTTGGAAATAGTAATCCTACATAAGAATTATCTATTTTTGTCGGTAAACAAAATAATAAGCCTTCTATATGTTAAAATGTCATTCAGAGTTGTTTAAATCGTCGGTGAAGTTGGCGGATGGTTTAAGATTGAGTACAAAAGAAGAATTGAAAGATGTAGCACAGTTACTTCTTCTTCCCATTCCTTCAAAATTGCGAAAAGAAGAGTATGTATCCTGTCTTGCAGAAGCTGTTCTGACTTGTCCGGATATATGGATTCCGCAGTTGACACATTATGAATGGTTGCTCCTTCAAAAATTGGTGAAAGCAGGAGCCAATACCTATGTGGAAGAACCTAATATGATAATGACGAGTACATTAGAATTACTTTCTTTTGTTGCGACCGACCGTGGTTTGAACGGAGACAAGATTCGTTATATGATTTGTGATGAGTTGCGTGAAGCGGTTGCTCCCCATATTGATAAGTTTTTGACATCAACGGAAGAGAACAGCCGTTTTGTGCTGGAGCAGTATGCTTTAGGAATTTTAAATCTTTATGGTCTCTTACCTTATACAGAATTCTTGAAGCAACTGACCGGATACTTGAAGGGTTCAATGACAAAGGACGAAATTGCTAAAGGTTTATCAAATTCAATGTTGATGAGACAACTGACGATTGATATAGAAGATATATATAATTCTGTTATGTATGTTCGATCTCCCTTATTATTGGAAGTTGAGGACTTGGAGGAAAGATTATATGCACATCGTGCTATAAAAAGTTTGAAGAAGTTTACCGTCGAAGAGGTTTTGTCGGCTGGAACGATGCCTGTGTTCTATATTTCCAATCCGCATTCGGATCAACTGAAAGGATTTATGATGAGGAAATTAGGTTATAATGAAGAACTGGCTGAGGCCAAGATACAGTGGCTGTGGTATGCAATACAGATGGACGAAAATCCGATGTCTGCTATTGTTTCGGCAATAGACACGAAGGTTCTTTCTATGCAAGAACTTCAGGAAGTGGTTGGAATAGCTGTAAACTATTGTAATGATTGTCCCCGTTGGTTCTTGAAAGGTCACTCGTCCACCGAAGCATCTGCTTTACTTGGTAGGGGTGAATCGGTGAAAACTCCTCCTCGTATCGTTGCCGGACCAACGATGAAAGCAGCAGGCATGGATATCACTCCTAAAATGCAAACAATGGTTGATGGTATGTTTTATGATACATTCTCCGGAACGAAAATCGGACGGAATGATCCTTGCCCTTGTGGGAGCGGAAAGAAATATAAGAAATGTTGCGGCAGGGATAACTGAAAAGGGACTGTTCGTAGAGATGCTATGTCGGCATAGGCGGACTGTTCTTTGATACTTCCCGCCATCGAATAAATGAACAGTCTGAAATGGATCATTCATATAAGATTTTTGGTATCCTTGTTGGCTTGGTATGGTAAAGTTCTTACCTTTGTAAGGTCATCAAAATAAGTGTTCATGAAGAAGTCTATAAAACATTTGCCCAAGCGAACGCAGGAAGAACTGACAGTTCTGCTGGACTTAGTCTGCAAAAGCGTCGATAACTGTCAGATGATTATCCTGTTCGGGAGTTATGCCAGGGGTAATTATGTTTTATGGGATACTAAAATAGAGTTCGGTGTTCGTACCTCGTATCAGAGTGATTATGATATTCTTGTCATCACCAACGGAGCAGTCAAGCGGGCAGAAAGAAAACTGGAGCGTATCACTAACAAATATCATGATTTGTTTGAATACCGTCGTCACGCTTTTCCGCAATTCATTGTCGAACATATAAATACGGTTAACAATAATCTGGAGGTTAGCCAGTATTTCTTTACAGATATTGTAAAAGAAGGAATTTTGCTTTACGATAGTGGCAAATATCAATTGGCTAAACCACGGAAGTTGAGTTTTAGGGAGATTCGGGATATTGCACAAAATGAATTTGATAAACTTTTCCCTTATGCTTGTGACTTCCTAACTGGTGTAAAGGATTATTTTATACTTAAAGAAAAATACAACCTTTCTGCCTTTATGCTTCATCAATCCTGTGAGAAACTTTATAATACTATATTGATGGTTTTTACGAATTACCGTCCGAAAAGTCACAGACTTCAAGACCTTGGTGGAATGGTAAAGCGCTTTTCGATGGAACTGGTAACGGTTTTTCCTCAAAATACGGATGATGAAAAAGAGTGTTTCGATCTGTTATGCCGAGCCTATATCGAGGCCCGCTATAACAAAGATTACAAAATTACACGCGAACAGCTGGAATACTTAATTTCACGTTTAGAGATTCTAAAGGAAATGACTGAACGTCTTTGCAAAGAGAAAATTGCAGAATATAATGCGATGGCGGAAAATGGTTGAACACACGAAAAATTTTAAAGTCTTATAACTTTGCATCCGTCTGGCTGTCACTCCCTATAAATTAAAAAGAAGAATATATCTGTCATCTGTCACCGATTTCATTCTAACTATCAGATTATAAATAGTTAATGATGTGACAGCAGTGGGTGACAGCACTGTGATGGCAATTATGCTGTCACCCTTGTATTTGTGATTCGGGATATGTTGTGAAGTCGTTGATTTCATCACGGTATGTAACTATCTTTTCTACTGTAAGAAACAGTTTGTTTTGCAGTTTGAAACTAAAGTTCCCAATGCTTGAAACCATAGTTCCAAACGCTTGAAACTAATGATTCCAAGCTGTTGGAACTAAAGTTTCAAGCCTTTGAAACTATGGTTTCTCTTCGCTGAAACTATGGTTTCAAGGCGACGAAACTAATTCAGTGCTATAACCTTATCATGCCCCAGCTTAGATTGCTTCTTTAGTGTCTTCTCTTTTCTATATTAAACTTTCGTTTTTTCTTGTCGGTCCCGGATATAATGAGTAATTTAGCAGTCTCAACGACACGAAGACGCTGACACAAACAACCTATTATTATATAAATGAAAATTACCCAATTCCGTAAAAATGGAGATACAACAGCGCTCAGCGTAATGGATCTTGAAAAACTGGTAAACAAAGTAAAAACAGAGATAAAATCCCGTCCGGTTTCCACTTTCAGAGAAGAATTAAGATATATGCTTCCAGATGATCGGTGTATGTTTGCCGACAAGCTTCCCGAGATAATTCCTGCCGCAGAATTTAGAAAAGTAAACGGGCAGAAGCAGATGAAAGCGTACAATGGTATTATTGAACTGACTGTCGGTCCCCTGTCCAATAAATCGGAGATAGCTCTGGTGAAACAAAAAGCGAGTGAACAACCGCAGACCCGTTGCGCTTTTATGGGTTCGAGTGGAAAAACGGTGAAGATATGGACCACTTTTACTCGTCCGGATAACTCACTGCCCAAAACACGGGAAGAGGCGGAACTGTTTCACGCTCACGCCTATCGGCTGGCCGTGAAATGTTATCAGCCCCAAATCCCGTTCGATATACTTCCCAAAGAGCCGACTTTGGAGCAATATTCGCGATTGTCTTATGATCCGGATATTATGTATCGTCCGAATTCCGTGCAATTTTATCTCTCGCAGCCCACAGCGATGCCCGAAGAGACGACTTTCCGGGAGGCAGTGCAGGCAGAGAAGTCTCCGTTGACTCGTGCCGTGCCGGGATATGATACAGAAAATGCTTTTTTGATGCTTTTTGAAGCTGCTTTTCGGAAAGCTTATACAGATCTTAGCGAAGCAGGCCTCCAATTACGGGAAGATAAATGGCAACCATTGGTCGTACAATTGGCCAAAAATTGTTTTGCTTCGGGATTGCCTCAGGAAGAAGTCGTGAAACGTACCGTTTTTCATTTCTATATGTATAAACAAGAAGTGTTGATCCGGGAGATGATTGGCAACGTATATCTCGAATGTAAAGGTTTCGGCAAAAATATCAGTCTGAGCAAAGAGCAACAGCTAGCCTTACAGACCGAAGAATTCATGAAACGCCGTTATGAATTTCGCTATAACACACAAATCGCCGAGGTGGAATATCGGGAAAGGCTGTCTTTCCGTTTTCGTTTCAATCCTCTCGACAAACGGGCGCTGAATAGCATTGCCCTAGATGCACAAATGGAGGGTATTCCACTGTGGGACAGGGATATCAGTCGGTATATCTATTCAAATCGCGTGCCTGTATTCAATCCGTTGGAGGATTTTCTCTATCGACTTCCCGGATGGGACGGTAAAGACCGTATCCGTGAATTGGCAGCTACCGTTCCTTGCCGGAATCCGTATTGGACAGACTTGTTTCACCGCTGGTTTCTCAATATGGTTTCTCATTGGAGAGGGTATGATAAAAAATACGCGAACAGTGTTTCGCCATTGCTGGTCGGGGCGCAAGGGACGCGAAAATCTACCTTTTGCCGGAGTATAATGCCACCTTCGGAACGTTCCTATTATACTGACAGCATTGATTTCTCGCGAAAGAAAGATGCGGAACTTTATCTCAATCGTTTTGCGCTCATCAATATTGATGAATTTGATCAGGTCAGTTCGACACAACAGGGCTTCTTGAAACATATTCTGCAAAAGCCTGTGGTAAATATGCGGAAACCTCATGCCAGTGCCGTGCTCGAAATGCGCCGGTATGCTTCATTTATCGCTACGAGTAATCAAAAAGACCTGTTGACCGATCCTTCCGGTAGCCGTCGTTTCATCTGTATCGAAGTGACGGGAGTGATTGACACGAATCGTCCGATAGATTATGAGCAGCTTTACGCGCAAGCCATGTATGAATTGGAACATGGCGAACGCTATTGGTTCGACCAGGAGGATGAAAAGATTATGATGGAAAACAATCGTGAATTTGAGCAAGTTCCTCCGGAAGAACAGTTGTTTTTTCGTTATTTTCGTGCCGCACAGCCTGAAGAAGGGGAGTGGTTGTCTCCGGCGGAGATTATGGAAGATATTCAGAGAAATAGTTCGATACCGATGTCCGTGAAAAGGGTCAATTCATTTGGAAGAATACTGAAAAAGCAGGAAATCCCCTCCAAACATGTACGTAGCGGTACGCTTTACCATGTCGTAAAGTTAGTGACCGGGTAGCGGGAACAAATAATAAATGTGTGATTGCATTGTGACAGCAAAAATGCCGTCACAATGCAATCACCTCCTGCTGTCACGGGCTGATTCGTTGATAATTAATCTGTTATCTCCTGTTTGGTGACAGATGACAGCAACTTACCATATATATTCTTCTGTGTAGCGTTGGTAAGCAGGCTCTTCTTTTATTCCTTTGTTACGAAACAATTGTTTTATATAAGCTTGATCTTTGGGCATAAGGCCTCGTTCTCCACGATAGAGGCGGTAATATCCTGTTTTCCCATAGTGTCCCACCAACTGTGATCGGATACTGACTGCGTCTTCATAAGGAATCCTGTCAAGCAACCGTTTAAGTCCCCATGTTACATGAACTTTTACAGCCGTTTTAAAACATTCGCATTGATTCCCGTCCGCAGGATAGCGTGCCGGATTAACGCTGGTGATATAAAGATAGTCGGCTCCGTTATATTGTGCAGCTATGTGGCGTAAGCATTTGGAGGCTTGTGGGCATTGGTCGTTGAAGCAACGGGCAAAATTGTAAGGGACAGACAGGCTGTCGGGTTCTTCTTTCATTTGTTGACTTTGTTTTATTTATGATAGCAAGGGATACAAGTTTTGTATTCTCTACAAATGTAAGGCTTTCTTTCAAGAATGAGAAATGATTGATAAGCTAATACCATTGTTCTATGCGATTTCTTTTTGAAATCACTATCTTTGCAATGGATCTATTCATTAAATAAAGAAGAGATTATGCTTGCATATACATATATTGAACACGGAAAATTTGAATTGCGAGAAAAACCGGAACCGAAAATTACGGATGCACGGGATGCAATCGTGCGTGTGACTCTTGGCAGTATCTGTACCAGTGACCTGCATATCAAACACGGTAGTGTGCCGCGTGCAGTACCCGGAATAACGGTTGGACACGAGATGGTAGGTGTCGTGGAAGAGGTGGGAGCTGAAGTTACATCAGTCAGACCCGGCGACAGAGTGACTGTGAATGTCGAGACTTTCTGTGGAGAGTGTTTCTTTTGTCATCACGGATATGTCAATAACTGTACCGACCCCAACGGTGGCTGGGCTTTAGGCTGCCGTATCGACGGCGGACAGGCGGAATATGTCAGAGTACCTTATGCCGATCAGGGACTGAACCGTATTCCCGATACAGTCAGTGATGAACAGGCTCTTTTTGTCGGTGATGTCCTTGCCACAGGCTTCTGGGCAACTCGTATCTCGGAGATTACGGAGAAAGATACTGTCCTCCTCATTGGTGCCGGACCTACCGGAATTTGTACTTTGCTCTGCTCGATGCTGAAGAATCCGAAGCGTATCATTGTCTGTGAAAAGTCCCCTGAAAGGATTCGGTTTGTCCGTGAACATTATCCCGATGTACTGATAACGACACCTGAGAACTGCAAGGAGTTTGTACTCCAAAACAGTGATCACGGTGGAGCTGATGTTGTTCTGGAAGTGGCGGGGACCGAAGATAGTTTCCGGATGGCGTGGGACTGTGCCCGTCCCAATGCGATAGTCACGATTGTGGCTCTTTATGACAAACCTCTGCTTTTTCCTTTGCCTGAGATGTATGGCAAGAATTTGACTTTCAAAACAGGAGGTGTAGACGGCTGTGACTGTGCTGAGATCCTCAGTCTGATTGAAGAGGGAAAGATTGATACCACTCCTCTTATTACCCATCGCTGTTCGCTGAACGAGATTGAGGAGGCATATCGTATCTTTGAAAACAAGCTGGACGGCGTCATCAAGGTAGCGATTGTATGTCAAACTGAAAGTAATAAATAAGAATATGCCTGTTGTCGAAATATCCTCTTTGTCTCATCCCGGAGTTGAGATATTCTGTACTCTTACCGAGGCTCAGTTACGCAATCGTATCGAGCCTGACAAGGGTATTTTTATCGTAGAAAGTCCAAAGGTCATAGAGAGAGCTCTGGACGCCGGTTATGAACCTTTAGCCATTTTGTGTGAGCATAAACATATCACTGGCGATGCCTCCAACATCATTGAACGTTGTGGCAATGTGCCTGTCTATACGGGTAGCAGGGAACTGCTTGCTACATTGACCGGTTATGTCCTGACACGTGGTGTTCTTTGTGCCATGCGTCGTCCTGCGGTGCGCAGTATGGCAGAAGTCTGTCGGGAAGCCCGGCGCATCGTCGTGATCGATGGTGTTGTTGATACAACCAACATCGGTGCTATTTTCCGTTCGGCAGCCGCCCTGGGAATTGATGCCGTACTACTGACGCGTAACTCTTGTGACCCGTTGAACCGTCGTGCAGTCAGAGTATCGATGGGAACGGTCTTCCTTGTACCATGGACTTGGATGGACGGTTCTCTCAGCGACTTGGGCAAGTTGGGCTTCCGTACAGCTGCCATGGCACTCACGGATAACTCTGTTTCCATTGATGATCCTGTCTTGGCAACCGAACCCAGATTGGCTATCGTGATGGGTACCGAAGGGGACGGACTTTCGCCGGAAACGATTGCCGAAGCTGACTACGTAGTCCGTATTCCTATGTCGCACGGCGTCGATTCGCTCAATGTAGCCGCTGCGGCTGCCGTAGCTTTCTGGCAACTTCGTGCTCGATAGTTCTGAGGTTTTAGCATATGTTGGTGTAATAATCTTTAATAAAAAAGATTTTATGAAGGTCCTTTTTATTGTCGGGACATGAGTTCCGCAAATTGATCGAGTGACTGGACATTATATTTCTCAATGAGATCAATGCATTGTTGAAGATAATCTTCGTCCACTTTTACTCCATTCCATTGGTACCATCGTTTTACCATCTCAATACCTGCATTATGCTTCTTGGCAACATTCCAAATCGTGACGAGATCATCCTTTTGTTTTCTTGATTTTAACCGTTTCAGCTCAAGTGCCCCTTTGTAGATTTTGATTTCCTCATCATAGATGAGCTGTTTCTTTAGCGTCAGTTCATCATCTCCCAGAAAAGTGACATGGGTCATGAGTTTTAGTCCGTCGCTGAAATCGGCTACAGCGATACCATGGTCGGAAACGATGAAATAGCCGCCATTATTCTTGCGGGTATACAAGACTTGCGGATTGTTATACACAAAGTACTCGAATAAGTTTTCTCCCTTGCGGTCTATTTGATAATGGTCGATGTAACGTTCTTTATATCGTTGCATGAAATGCGCTGTGTAATGCATCACCATATCACGGGGCTTGAAGCCCGACATTTGGATATAGCCATTGCTTGAAGCGCCGATAACGGGGGCGTAAGCCTGAAATCCTACGCCTTGCATATATGAATTGTGTTTTCCCACCACTGTCCACACATTTCTTCGGGTGGTGGTGAGGGTTATACGCTGGGTCGCCAAAGGATATGGCAGCATGTTCTTTGTTTTCTTACGAACCTTATCCATGAACATATTTGCTTGGGTCGATATTTCGATGAGGTCCTTATGCACTTCGGCATACAGTTCCTCGTGAGTCATACTTGTAAGATACATACTTTGTTTTTTTGATTGTGTATAACGGTAATGGTTATCTTCGTATCTGATGTCGTCTGTAGGACAGCTTTTTGTAAATGATACCGAAAACAAACGCTTTATTTTGTTTGGAACCTGTTTGAAACAAGTTCCAGCCAGCCTGCCATACTTTCTTATTTTCTATCTCTAATTTTAGCTCTCAAATATTCTTTTAAATTTTCATCACAGCAATATACATAGCAACCTTTCATTCCTCTGGACATTAAAACACGGTAGATGTTGCGGGCGTAGTTATCAAAATATGCCGCATTTCGTTTTAACATAGGATCTTTGATTTCTTTAATGTCTGTAATCAGACATTGTTGCTCTGTGTCATACCGTAAATCGGGACCGATGATGACACCTATGTAATCAAATTCAAAACCTTGCGCCGTATATATACATCCGACTTGTTTGATGCCTTCGGGTTTATATGCCCATTCATACCACTTGACATATCCCTTGGGAATATTGGCAATAGTATCTTTGGTTTCCCACGGCATTGCGAAGTTCCCGATGGCAACATCTTTTACAAAATCTCCGTTCTCATCCAGAGAACTTGACCATGGCCAGCAAAATCCTGCAGTCAGGCGTGCGCTTTGTCCGTCTATACTGTCTTTTCTCTTTATCTCATCATACAGTGTTTGAGGATCGTCGAATATTTTAAAGTCAAATTCATCTTCTTTGAAGGATGATTTTACAGGTTCATTATAGATAACTTGTTCAAGCCAGTCCAGATAGTTGTCCGAACCATTGCAACGGAACTGGGATTTTAATTCGACTTCTACAATATCGGCATTGTATTCTTTGGCACATTCCCGAATGAGTTGGGAAGATCCGATCTCGACGCTTCGGATGGCTTGTTTGTCGTCGATAAAGAATACGGATATCTTGGCTGCTTGGACGATTGTTTGAATCTGTGTAAGATTGGTTCGTTTATCAGTCGGCGTGTATTGGTTGTTTGCACTATTAGAGATACGATGGGCTTCGTCGACCAGCAATACGTCTATATTATTAGGTTCGCAGTTGGCCGGAATAAACTGAGTTACATTTGAAAATAGCAGTTTAGCCTTACTGCCACGCGGCAATCGGTCTTTTACCCCTTCCAGTAAAGGTTTTGATTTTGTGGCATAACGGATATTATAACTTTTCTTGTTTCCCGCCAATAGAGCCAGGATATGTAAGGCAATCACTGTTTTTCCGGTTCCCGGTCCTCCTTTTACGATAATGATACTTTTCTTGTTACCGATTTTGCGGATTTTATCAAGAATGACATTGCGCGCTATAATCTGCTCTTCGATTAGGGCGAATGCGGATACATTGCCTTCGTGAATCAGGTTGGCTGCCGATTCCAGCAGTTTTTTAGAAGGGCGTATGGGGCTGCTGATCATTTTGTGGAAGATCGTTTCGCCATCGCCGTTGCCTAATGCTTGCTGCAGGTGTTGGGCGAGTTCCTGCACTTCGTCGCCGGCGTACGTTTTGTATGCTTGCAGGAGTTCGCTGTATTTCTCATCAAATAAGGTATTGGGTGTTTTGTTTTTGCGGTAATTGTAGCAGTATGCGAGTCCTTCGATATGAAGTTCTTTGCTGCTCAATACTTCGATGAATCCGGTCAGATAATCATTGTATCCTCTTACTTGTTGGGAAGGGTGGGATACCAGCCGGTGTCCTCCGCCTGTGTATGCCTGTACCTGGAATGTGGTGTCTGAATCTTCGTCGTCGACGTTGAAGTTTCCTTCGCAGTCAGTATCCCGAACCCCCCTTGTTGTCCCATTGTTTTAATTCGATATGGACTACATTTCCCTGATTTTGTGAGTTCCTACCATATAAGATGCAGTCAATGCGTTTCATGTTGTATGGAACGAGGTACTCGAATGTCACATATGTATCAGTAACTCCGCTCAACTGAAGCAAGTCTTTTATTTTAGGGGCATTATTTCCCCATGACATTAGTTCTGAATTGCTTGGGTGTAAGTTATAATAGGTGGCGGCCTTTGTCATTTTGTCTGTAAACAGATTGGTCATTACATCATGAAAAAACGTAGCCTGCGGTTCTTGGTATAATACTCTTTTTCCGGTCATCGTGTTTGGTTATAATTCGTTATATTTCTTAGCAGTTCCTTTGGCTTTCTCAACTGGATACTTTTGCGCATTCTTCTCTATTTTGTCCAGTATGATTTGGGCAACATCAAAATTATATTTATTAGCAATGAGTAATGCGTAATTGAGGACATCTGCCAATTCTTCTTTTATTTTTTCAACATTTGCCTCTTCCGGTGATTTCCAGAGAAAGAGTTGGTTCAGTTCTGCTGCTTCAATGGATAATGCCAATGATAAATCTTTAGCATTGTGAAATTGGGCCCAGTCCCGTTCGTCTCTGAATTTCACAATGGTTTCTGTAAGTTCTTCTATTGTTGCCATATTATGTTGTTTTTTATTTACTTATCTGTATGCTGGTTTACATATACATATTGTCTTTACTCATGAAATATTTTTATTATAATTCTTTTATTCATCAAATCTAGGATCTTCCTTTACCAACCTAAAATAAGGAGTATCCTGCATTTGCACAACAAAGTTACCGATTTTGCAAATGCTATCAAAAACTACAGCCTTATTGATATAGTTCAGATAATTATCTAAATTAGGATCTGTATTACCAAAAATAGCAGCAAGTTCTGAGCGCGTCGGATTATTAACGTTATGGACTATCCAGCTTTTAATGAAAGTTGAATAATTCTCATCAGCCTTAAAGTCTGATAAATTTTGAGTAGACAGAATCATTCCTACTCCAAACATACGTCCTTCGCTAATGATTCGTCTAAGTGAATTAAACTTCATCTTCATGAACTGATGTGCTTCATCAACAAGAATCATGGCTCGAAGTTCACGAAAACCATTTTTTTGCTTACTTCCTTTCAATTGCTTCATTTCTGCATAGAAGAGATCAAGAATTAAAGATACGATAAGTTTTTTTACACTATCATCATAGAGAGTAAGGTCTATTACTTTTACCGCATTTAACCATTCGAACAATGAGACACAATGCTCACTGTCATTTGTAAACATTGGATAATCTTCTAGTGTACGAAATATCATATATACTTTATCCTTTGCATCATGTTCTTGCAAATATTTATCGACAACTTTCTGCATAGTGGGAACTGGTCTATCCCAAGTGGATGGATCTTTCGTAATTCCAGCGTCTTCGTAAGCTTCAATTATTGCATCTTTAATAGTGATAGATTGCACTTCACCGAGTCCAAATGATTTTGTCATTGAATCTGCTATTCTGCCTGCCGTGATTGCAGGCAGATTAAGTACTTTAACTTGGTCCGTGATGATCAATTTGAGAGGATTAAAAGGGAAGTTTGCATTGAAGCATTCTCCCTTTACTTTATTAAGAAACTCCGAATCATTGTAGTCGCCTTTATAGTCAAAAACTAACATTCCAATAGGTGTTTGATCTACGTTGTGGCAGCTTTCACGAGAGAATTGTGCAATGATCGATCGGGCAAACTGAGTTTTACCTGTACCCATAGTTCCAATGATTCCTAAATTGGGATGTGATACTAACGATGTGTTATTGGGGTAAAAGAATATTTTTGAATGGTTATATTTGTGTTCACCAATCAATAAAGTAACTCCTTTAAAATTTATAGTTTCAGTCAAAGCATTTTTTTCATAAGATTCTTCAATTATATCAATAGTATCCATTTTCAAATCATCTTTTATAGCTTTGTTTTCAGGATGAAAGGCTCCACCGGTTTCTGAGAAGTGCATCTTATCTTTTTCATTTATTGTATCATCTTTTGATTTTCTTTCACTAAGTAGCTGGATTGTTTGAAGATAACCATCCGAAGCACTTAGTTCAGAATATAGGAAAGAATCTTCATTTTCAAAAGCAGAGCCATCAATGATTTTCAAATATTCTACGTTATTAATATTTATATGACAGATTGGAATCTCATCTATTACTTCTGTGCCAATTTTATTTTGAGCAGAATTGAAAGCAATAAGACTAGCAAGACCCATTTCTTGAATGGGAAGTCCGTCATCAACTATGTCATAACGTGCATTAAGTAAATCATAGCGACATTTATCAATAAGTTCAAAATTGGATTCGGAAATAAGTTGATTAGCCTTCAGTTTCTCTGCATTAGTCAATAGTTGAGATGCGAAAAAAGTACGATAAATCTGTTTGACGAAAGTGCTTTCTCCGAACAGGCGTTCGCGCAGTAACTTGTATGTATTTGCAACTTGGATTTCACCCTTCTTTGCATGTACATCATCCTTTGAAGCTTTTACTTCTACAGGATAGAAATATAACTTTACTCTACCATTTACCACAGATAATCCTAACATTAACAGATCGTCGGATAAGGGTTGCCCAGCAGATTTTAAGGACTTGGCTGTAAATAAATAATCTTTAGGCAGGCCTATAGAACCTGACACTCTTAATATTTCATCCAGAGAGATAGGGATCCATATGATATCCTCGTTTCGCTTTAAGAAACGGGTTATTGCTATGACAGCAGCAACAATACTAATTTTTTCGCGAACTTGAAACTCCGTTTTGTTGGAAACATCTAAAAGCCAACGACCATTCATGCAGTTGAAGTAATTCAACATATTTGTGGTAAAAAGATCTACGTTTATACTAGCTGATATCGTCTGAGGGAAGGAGTTGTGAAGCAATGATTTATAACGATCAACATGCTTAGTTACGGTAATACTGTCATATTTTGCATTAATTGTATATTGATCTGTATAATGCACAATATAGAGATTCTGTTTGTAAAAGAAATCTAGGTCAACTTCGGGGTTTAAGAAAGTAACCCAATTAGCTTTTTCGTAAATCTCATTTAGCAACTCATCCTGTTCAAATTGAATAGCTTTGGCTACACAACAATTCTTCTGATACTGATGTGCGCAACCTTCCTGCTCCTCGTTGGCATATAATTCGTTCATAGCTTTGGCTATATCAAAGACAATAGAAGTCCTATCATTTACATCTTTGGTGCCAAAACCTATCACATAATCCTTACCAGTATTAAAAGTGGAAGGTATTGAAATTAATCCGTTAAATGAAAGTTCGGAACGAAGTTCGTTCGTATTTGGACGGCGTATTTTGTTTTCTACCTCCATTTGATAAAATGCAACATGACAATAGCCAATCTCAGAATAGTCTGATGTGCTTTTGAGTCCATGCTTATAGAAAGTTACACGGGAAAATATCTGGTGAATGATCTCACGTACAGAGTAATTAGTATTGTTATCTAGTTTTACGCCGATCTTATAAAATTCAGTAGTGATCAAATCATCTGTACCGAGTCTATTAAGTTTTTCGTAGAAACTTTCTACAAGTAGCTCACTTACATATTCATGTACTTCAAGTCGTTGGACTTTTGATTCTTTATCCTTTGCATATTGCTCTATGATAAAAAGGACAATGCCTTTGATAATATTAGTATCGTCAGTAATTCCAAATGTATTGATAATAATTGGGCACTCTTTATTCATGAAGAGGAAGTCAAACTGTTTTATAAAGGCATTCAACTTATCCTGCACCATTTTTGTGGCGATATTATATGAATGATTTTGTTCATGCCCCTCTATTGGTTCGTAACAGATCCATGTCTTAAGTTCGTCTGTGAAAAAATTGAGTTTGGGACACAATTTTATATTATTTGATGTGATAAAAGGTATTAAGTAATATGGACCTACCAATTTTAATACATTACTTGGACAGCTTTGTTCATTGTAATGCTTTCGGAATTCAAGCATAAATGCAACATTCATCGGATGAAAAGGAGAGAGCCAAATAGTACCATCTTCAAAATCCACAACGCCTAACTTAGTGATGGCCCACTCTTCCTTTGTAAGATATCTATTGGTGGAAATGTGTAGAATAATATCTTTTACTTCTCTAAGGTAATTTTTATAAAGCGAAGCTAAAGTTTCATCAATATAGGTCAAGGTTGGTACAGAGCCAGCTTTTTGATAATAATTAAAAATAGCATCAATAGTTTCGCGTAATTTTTTATTTAGCGGATGATTGAACGTTTCTCCTTCTAATGTGTTGCAGAGATAAATAGCTTTTTCATCAACCATTTTTTGTTCTAACAGCAACAAATCTCTAAACTGATTGTCTTTGTAAGTTGAATATTCTACTTCTCCATTAGTCACAACTGAATAGGTATAACCACAATTGGGGATGACGCGCGCATCCTTGAATGACATTTTTTTTGACCAAACTAATTCAAAGAGTTCTAATGCGGACTTAGGAACAATTTGAACATTGTCAAACTTAAATTTAAATTTCACCTTTTTGTCGTTAAATGTCAATATCTGATTAATCTCAGAATTACTCGCATCCTTTGTATGAAAGCGCATCTGATAGTTATCTTTCCATATTTCTTGTGAGCCAGGAGTTAATACAATATTTCCACTTCCAAAGTGGAGTTCATCGACATCTTCAGGTACCATCACTGTAATTGTATCTGCAACCCCAATTTTCATATTAGGTTCAATTTCAGCAAAGGCACTTCTTTGTACTGCAATCTTGGTAAAGATAAAGTTATGTTTGTTATCTTCTTTTCCAACTGAAAAGGATTTTACCTTATCATCTAAGATAAAAGTAAGTGATTTCTCTCCCTTTGTTCCATTGAATCCCTCGCTAACTATGTCTTTGATTGAATTGTTAAATACAATTTTAACTTTAACGTTTGCATCTTCACTGCAAACGATTACCTGTATCTTTTGCTTTTTAGCCGTGCCATTCTCCTTTATCACACACTGACTTTCAATGTTATGGTTGAACATATCGAAGAAGCTCATCTTCTCAATAGACAAGTTTGCATTCGCATTTTTTCTATTAACACTTTCAATCACATCATCCACATCAATTTCTTTCCAGGATGAGGGGTTCGATATAATGCGATTTACCATTTTGTCGTCTAAGAATTTCGAAAGTAAGGTCTCACGACTATCCTCATCGAGATTAATCATTATACTATTTACCTTTTCGAAAAGGTCTTGATTATGATAGACACGCTTTTCTAACTCTGGAACTTCTAATAATCCGTAAATTTTATTGTCTGGAAAATACTTTAACCTATTAAATGCACCATTCATACTTCCTTCTTGGAGAATAGAAAGTACATCCTCAAAATCGAACATGTCACAACCTTCAGAATCTATCATTTCGACGATTCGGTTCAATGCTGCCTTTAAATATTCTTTTTCGTAATTAGATATAATGACAGTGTCGCTAATGCAAGCATCTATACAATTCTTTATCTCATGGGCATTGAAGGGCTGTCCTTTATCCTGCAGATTGATACTAGCTGTTGATAAGGTATCAACTGTAGCGTAATTTGAGAGTATAAAGAGGGTTGCGTATTTATCATATTTTTTTCCTTTGTTGACTGCATTACGAATTGTGGGTAAGTACTCTCCTCCAGTATCTATATCTGCGATGATAAAGGGTACAGAGGCTCCCTCATCATCTGCATCAAACTGAATCGTTTCATATCGATCAAGCTCTGGATTCTCTATCCGGCCTTCATAAATGCCTTCCACTGTTAGCTCTCTACTATGTGTGGAATTTTTAAATCCGTTGATAATGCCTATTCGATTTTCTTCACTTTCTATCACAAGACAATAGTGTTCACCCTCTTTAGCTGGATTCTTTGCAAAGAATTTGGCTAGGATGTCATCAATAAGATATTTATAAAATGATTCTGACATATTGGGCCTCCCCGGAATCGCTTCTCCGTTCTAATAAATTTAACTTCAATAATTGTGCTTCTATAGCCTGCTTTGTATGTAGATCGAAGCAAATACCATATTCTTTAAATCTTTGATATAGTTTTTTTAGCTTAAATCTTTGCTCTCTCGTTATCATTGCGATTAAAAATGTGAGCATATCATTGTCTAGAACTAAGACTGGAAATCCCCTCCCACGTCTAGTTTGTAACAATCGTACTTTTAAGAGATTTTGAACTCTTGAAAGCATACGTCCATGGTATTCAAATGACTGATAGCTTTTACATATAGATTCTAACTTTTTAAAAAAATCCTCGTAAGAATTTACAGATAGATCTGATATTACTTTTATTTCATCTACTTTCTTTCCTGAGGTTCGTTTTTTCAAAGCATTGTATTTACCTATCTTGCAATATTCTAAAAGTTTTTCACATTGGTTTTTAATTTCATAGTCAAAAGGAGTCTCTTTAATTTTATCTAAAAGATTTTTATATAAGCCAATAGGTTTCGTATTCTCATTATCCATAAGTAAGATGTTTAACATATCTACAGCTTGCATTCTACCATATAGTTTTGACACATATTCAGAAGGAAGTTTAGTCGCCCAGCCTTGTTTTACTACGTCTCGACGCTCCGAGGCTGACTCATTGTCCAGGATAAAATATAGTGATTCTGGATTCTCTAATGAGTCATTAAGTTTATTAGCTGCATCAAGTCTGAAAATAGTTTGTGTAATGGAATAACATGCATAGAAGTAGAGCAACATATCAATATACTTCAAAACTACATAGTCTTTTTTTTGCAATAGCCATTTAATGTCATTTACAAATTGCTGTTGAATAAAAGGAAGAACATAATAGCTCGTTTCAGGTTTAGAAGGGGAAGCTTGTGTTTGTTGTTCCAAAGCTTCCTGAATGGTATGGCAGAAGACATTACGATTTTCCTCTTCTTTCAAGTTTAAAGATGAATTAGGGATCAATGACATGAGGTATTCCGCTAGTTTTTTCTGTCCACTGCCATATTTAGACAAGACAGGTGAACCTTTCTTGCTCACCATATCAAGCGGAATATACTTCAGGAAAGATGAATTAAAAGGTACAAAGTTTCCATCAGTACACATTAAGTCCTTCATAATCAACTTAAACTTCTCAATGCCATCTTTGCTGAGTTCTTTCTGCCTGAGATAGTTGACTACAAATTCTTCTATATACGTGGTGTAGTCTAATACAGGATTTGCAGGTACTTGGCTATTATAACGAAAGAACTCTCCTGTTATCCCTTTTATGCTACAGGTATTATCAAAATTAGATGTGGCTGGGTTTGCTGTAAATGGAAGGATATTGATTCCTTCATGAAAAGAGTCACTAATCTTCTCATCCTCCCCATATCGATATTTCTCGTAAAATCGTTGAAAGTATATCATAACTAAGCCATTTGAATATTACCATATGTTTCACTAAATGTAATGATCTCATTCTTATCATTCAGAATGAGGACTTCCTCTTTAGCCTCGCTATATTGTGAAAGTTCTCTAACAAAATTGCTAAATGCCAAACTTTTTTCTCCCTCATAGGTGGTAGCGAGTTTTCCATTCTTTAGTTCAATTAAATGCTCGAAGAGTGGATAATCTATGTGGAGTGGAATTTTATTGCCTTCTAAAGTCCAATTTAAGTTCATTGCAATATCAAATATATGAGGTTTATTTGCATTAAAATGGACATCATATTTAGCGGAAGGCATCTTGAGTGTTGCGAATAGCTTATAATGACTTCCTTGGATGTTTAAAGGAATAAAGTTAGGCTTATCAATATATGAGCCGTAATGGCGAGGTATTGCGTTAAGTACGAGATGATTTAAGTAGTGGAATGCTTTTCCATCTTTCAAATAATACCCCTTCAAGTATTTCAAAAACTTTTTGTAGGCTTGGCTGTCTGAATGATAGGAGAATAAATGATTCAGACGGAATAATAAAGTAGCTAACTGTGTCCGGCTATTCACATCTTTGTTAGCATAAAACTTTTTGAGAATTATGCTTAACTCTTCTATCAATTTAGGACCAAGAGCCTCTTGAAGTATTTGGGGATTAAAGTCAAACGTTGAGTATAAAACCGCTAAATTGTTATCATGAGATAGGCAACTGCATTTAATTGGATCCAATAGTGAAATGGCTCGCTGAATCTTGTTTTCACCCCCATTCAAGAGCATGGTTGGCAATAACGCAGAAAAGAAATCTTTCGATTCTCTATAAGTTTTCCAACTAGGATAGACGAGAATTGAATATACAAAATCCAGAAATTCTCGAGGAGTAACAAGTAGATTAAAACGGATAATGGCTTCAATCAGTAGTTTTACAATCGTGTTTTGAATTTCGGTCACTTGTAGGAGTTCGTAGTTAATTGCTACTGGATCTATTGCATTCTGTCCTTTCACCTTATCTTCTAAAAAAGCTTGGTAGAAAGGGTTGTTTTCACTTTTGGATGCGATTTTACTAAGTATGCATGAGAGGAAACGAGATGATACAGGATATGTATTATCTGAAGTTTCAGTGTCTAATTCGAATATTTGCTGATGAGAGAGTGATATTATTTTTATCTTGTTTGTTTTGTGGATGGTCTGCTGGTCTCCTTCTGCCAAGGATTGGGCCACATTACAGAAAGTCGTATATCGCGACTTTATTTCACTATCTTCAACAAAGTCTAACAGCTTACCCAGGTTGATTGCAACGAGAATCTTATCCGTTGTGTGTTCGATTCGCTCATCTGAGAAATTCTGCAAAGTATATTTAAGCGTTTTCACTGCATTCATTGAAGGAGAGCATCCTTCTGTTGCATCATTAAGGAATTCAAAGTCTGCGTATTTTCCAGAGGCTTTTAAGTTGCTGATGATATGTGATTTTCCATCACCAGCACTTCCTACAAGAAGGAGAAGGCCCCCTCCTTGCTCACTTATTTCATCCATCTTTATACGGATGTCTGATTCTATCAGGCGCTCAACGTGCAGATACTGATCCATTGGGCTTAGTGCTGAACCACTTTGGACAGCTTCTTGTGAACCATGACACAAGCGTTGTAATTCTTTCATCAAATTTGTTTCTTTCATTCTATCGCTATTGATGTTCCCAAAGGGATGGTGAAATTAACTTTTCCATTTTATAGTTAAACATTTCCAGTAGTTCATCTTTTTTTGAAGGAAACATTGCTAATATATTCTTAATTGAGACTAGTGGAAGGCACATCTTTACACTATCATAATATCCAATATTAATGTCTTCTTCAAATTCTTTATAAGATTTTTGTTTGGGCCTATTTAGAATACCAGAATGTTCTTCCCAATAAGACTGATTACGGTAACAGAATTCCCAAAATGACATTTTTTTATAAAATGCTTGTTGATTACACCAACGCGCTATTTGAATATATATATTAGCTATTGGTGCTTGATGGTAATCTTCATGACGCATTACATAGCCAACGCATCCATATTGCATCAATATTTTGATTCGTTGAAATAATTCCCAAATATCATTATAGAATTTCTCTTTATTATCTTGAGTTTGTTTAAATCCACAAAATAAATAAAATTTTGTGGACTTCTTCGGATTGTAATGCTTCCATATTTTCAAAGCTTTTACAATTATATCACGATCTTTCCAATTATCGAAAGCAAATATAAAGTCACCATGATAACGAGCCTTAGATAATAACTCTGCCATTTCTTCCCCATCAGGACTCTCTGCGAGCATACGTTCATCAAGTCCTTGACGGAATTGAAAAGGCTTTTTAGTTGCAATCAGTTGCTCTAATAAAGGTTTCCAAATTGTTTTATCTGAGGCTAAAAAATTGTCATCCCATAAATAGATATATTTTCTTTTATCATGCCCATGTACATCTTTTTCTTGATCTAAGAACCAGTCAATTTTTGAATATGGATGAATTATGTTTTCATACTTATTAATACAGAAAGGACAGTGTCGTACACATCCTCGTGTTAGAAAGCCTATAGAATAATTATAGTAATCTTTGTATTTCTCTCTTTTAAATCCCAATGCAACTTGTTGATCTACAAATGCGTCATATAAATGATAATATGGCATTTGTCGTGCCATATTTATCCCCATTCTATTATGACCACCCCTATGATTTAACAATGTAATTAGAAAAGAATCGTTTTCTAACTTAATCATATCCGTTTCTCGCTCGTAGCGATAAGTCCCTCCTTTTGCATTAGCATAAAAGCCAGTCCCTCCCTTGACAATTTTATCTACTAAATATGGGTCTTGAATATCTTCCAAAAAATCTGGTAATTTTGTGAAAGTAAAAACCTTAGAAAGATATATCCGTTCATATCTATGAAAATCAGAATTGTAATCTAAAATTAATTCAAAAGGAATGTGATTGTCAAATAGGAAACCTGCAATTTTTAGTAAAGCAAGATTGGGATGTCGGCTTCCTTTATCTAGTAAATCAGCATCTATCAAGCCTATGCATTTATACATTGGAGGTATTCTCAATAATTTCATATTTCTTACTTTACTTGCTAACTCTCAGCGTCCTTATTAATTTTTGCGCATCAACATCTAGTAACTGGGCTATTTCTATAAATGTATCAAGTCCTAGTATATTGGTGTACCACTTTAATACAGTAATAGAATCTTTATCTAACTGTTGTTTTAATCTTTTGATATGTTTATCTTCTGCCAGCATTACTTTTATTTTGTTTAAATCTCGTTCTACAACAAAATTTCTTATGTGTGGGTACAAATATACTAATAATGTATGAATATGGGTAATTATTGCAGACAAATATGCCCGTTATTTGAAATATATGTAATAAACAAGGTTAATTCATTATGTTTTATTCGTTTTTTACATATATTTAAACTGTTATAAAAATCAGAGCTTTATATTAAAATGGGTATTATCCTTTTATTAGAAGTACTTATTTTCAAAAATAATATTTAAACATAGGTTGGTGAAAAAAATCTTTGTACCTTCAATTTTTACTACTTCATTTTGATAATAGCTCACATTTGACAGTATTCATTCTATTCCAATTGTCGTCATTAGCCGAGAAATTATCATTGTTATATGGTGGTCATATTCGTTTTTAATATGCCTCTTTTAATTTAATATTTTCTTGTAATGTTTGTTTTTAATATTGATTCTTTGTTTATTGTATGCTGTATTTATGAGCTTTAATGTGCTTTTGTTGTAATGTGTTGATTAATTATTTATTAAAATTGATATGAGGATTTCTTGTTTTATTGTAAAAAAATGCAAGTTGTCAGTTGCTGTTTTGTGATAATTATTTCCCGATGCAGCATATTAGACTGATTGACTACCAATAATTTGAAACTTAAACGGTAGGAAAGTCTGATTTTGCTCTTTATTCTTCGCTGAACTTTTGCAAAGATAATGCGTTTTTCCGGTACAAGGAAAACAAATGAAAAGACTTTGATAAAAAAGGTGGTTTTTGGTGCAAATTTGCTAGCCATGCTATGAGGTTTTCGGAAGATTTTGCATGGAATTTCATTGCTGGCGAAAAGAAAAAAATACCCAGTAGGCTAATTTTCTTCTCTCCCTCTATTTGACTTAACTTTATTGCCTGTGTATATAATAACGGTCATTAAAGTCAAGTTGAGAGTGGAGGTGCTTTTTTTCTTTTGGCAAGCAAAAATTCAGTTATTGGAAATTTTCGAATAACTGAATTTTTAAAGCCCCAACATATCATATAATATGCAAACAGGAACGTTTTTAGTTACTATATGATATATTGAGGCTTTAGCGTATTGCTGACGAGTTCATGCCTCACATCACCTTACATTAAATTCTTTTGCCATATAGAAAAACACTTGGCTTGAAATTTTGTATTATGCTGCAAAATCATTATGTTTGCAATACATAATTAATGTTGAATATGAACTTCGTTGATAGAATAGAAGAAACAGCACGACTGAGGGATGCTCTTTCAAGAGAGAAGTCCTCGTTGGTCGTAGTGTACGGTCGCAGGCGATTGGGTAAGTCAACACTTATCAAAAGGGTGTTGTCGGACAGGGATGTATATTTCCTTGCCGACCGTTCGGAAGGACAGCACCAAAGGACTTTACTTGCAAAGGTAGTAGCACAAGTATTTCCTGATTTTGACAAGTTGACTTATCCGGATTGGGAGTCTCTGTTTCGTGCGGTCAATTATCGCACAGACAAGCGTTTCACGCTATGCCTGGATGAATTTCCGTATCTGGTGGAACAATCCCCGGAACTGCCGTCAGTGTTGCAGAAATTTGTTGATGAAAAGCAGTTTAAGTATAATCTTGTACTTTGTGGTTCATCGCAAAATATGATGTATGGACTGTTTCTTGATTCTACGGCACCTCTCTATGGCCGTGCTGATGAGATTATGAAACTTATGCCGATACGCTTGCCGTATATTCAGGAGGCTTTGAACCTTGACGCTGTGGGGGCTGTTGAAGAGTATGCTGTATGGGGCGGTGTGCCTCGTTACTGGGAACTGCGAGAAAATAGAAGCTCACTTTCCGATGCGTTGTGGCACAATATCCTTTCTGTAAATGGCACTCTTTACGAGGAGCCGATAAAACTGTTTCAAGATGATGTGAAGGATATTGTCAAGACTTCTACAATCATGTCCTATATCGGCTCCGGTGCAAATCGTCTTTCTGAGATTGCTGCCAGATGTAATGAGCCTGCAACTAATCTGTCACGTCCATTGAAGAAACTTATAGACCTCGGATTTTTAGAGAAAGATGTACCGTTCGGAATTGACGAAAAGAATGCAAAAAAGAGCCTATATAAGATCGCAGACCCTTTTATGGCATTCTACTATCAGTTTGTCGTGCCTAACCGTTCGTTCATCGAGCTTGGCCGTCGTTTGCCATTAGAACAGGCATTGGCAGCCCATTTCTCGGAGTATGTGAGTATACATTGGGAAAAACTATGCAGGGATGCTGTAACGGGAAATATGGTCAATGGAATTGTTTATGGTAAGGCAAAACGTTGGTGGGGTTCTGTTCTCAATGAGGATAAGAAGCCTGAACAAGTGGAATTTGACGTAATGGCCGAATCGCTTGATAAAAAGTATCTGCTGGTTGGTGAATGTAAATGGACAATAGGGGAGAATGGTAAACAGCTGACAGCTGAGCTTCTTCGCAAGGCTAATTTATTACCGTTTGCTAAAAACTACACCATCGTTCCGATGTTGCTCCTTAAGAATGCTCCGAAAGATGATGCTGGGAATGCGATGTTGCCGGAAGATATTGTTGAGTTGATAAAATGAATTGATTAAATTAAAGAACTATGAGTGGCGGATATTTTGATAGGAGCACATATGCAATGCGCGAGATAGCGGATACTATTGAGCGTGATATTGCAAGAGCCTTACGGCCAAAACCGGAAAAGGTTTATGAAAACTATTGGACTATTTACGAGAAAGATAGCTTTGGCTCATACCATAGCTATAAGGACTACATGAGTTTTGCCAGTTATGAAGATGCGGAATCTTTTCTTCTAAGAGATACAACTATCGTTAAGGCAGAACAAAAATATGTAGACCGACAATTCTTTGGTGATGGGGTGATATTCCAATCAACAACGCGATATATGTCTGACACTTCTGACGGCGAACAGATTCCGGTGTTATACTCAATCCATCATTGTTATTATAACCGCTATCCCGATGATGCGGATGTGTTGGAACTGTCCGATGAGACAATAAATGCTATGAAAGAGGCTTATCGGCAAATGCGTATAGCAGAAATATATGCAACTTGCGTAGATCGGATGATGAGTGGCGATGACAGCGAAGAGAGTTTCCGTGAACGAATTAAAGAAGATTTGGCGGAGTTTGAAAGGGAGTATGCTGTTAAAGACTGGGCTTATCTCGATGAAGATGAGGAATAACCATAATGCAATATTATTTTATACTTGAAATATGTTGTATAGTCTGTCATAATGTTAAAGTAGGATATTGAAATGGCAAAAATTAAATACCTCTTCGCCCTAAACGACAACGGACAAATAATTGGCATTGCTGATGTCATTCAAAACGTGCTGATTCTTTTCAAATCAAATATTATAGTCTGTCTGCTTGGTAATGCTCACAAATTTGTTTATTTTTGCACATAAATGTAGATATAAATTCAATGGAAAAGAAAGAGTATAGAAATCGTATTCGGGTCATTTTAGCCGAGAAGATGATTACAAATACCTATTTGGCAGAACAACTTGGCGTGTCGAAAATGACAATAAGTCGCTGGTGTACCAATACTACACAGCCAAGTGCACCGCAATTAATTGAGATTTCGCAGATATTACAGTGTGATTTGAAGGATTTATATGAAACAGTAAAGTAATCCGAGAAAGGAAATGATGAAGAAAACATATACATTCATAGACTTGTTTGCAGGTATTGGGGGGTTTCATACAGCAATGCATTATGTTGGTGGGAAATGCGTTTTTGCCAGTGAATGGGATAAAAATGCTCGTTTGTCATATGAAGCAAACTATAAAAAGATTGAGCCTAAGCTTTTCAAAAAAGACAAGGATGGAAGATATCTTTATTTTAATGAAGATATAAATGATGCCGTTCCAAGTCATATTCCGGATTTTGATGTTTGTTGTGGCGGATTTCCTTGCCAGCCTTTTTCTGTTGCAGGACTTAAAAGAGGGTTTGAGGATACAAGAGGGACTTTGTTTTTTAGTATAGCCAATATTATTAGAGAGAAAATTAATGCAGGCAATCCTCCTAGAGTTTTGTTTTTGGAGAATGTTCGTGGCTTAAAGACACATGATAAAGGGAATACTCTCAAAGTAATATTAGCTACACTTGAAGAATTGGGATATGCTTATTCTTTTGATGTTCTTAATGCAAAGTATTTTGGAGTACCTCAAAACAGAGAACGTTTATTCATTATAGCATGGTATAAGAAGCTGGTAGATGTTGATGAATTTAGATTCCCATATGGAATAGCAGAAGATGGCTCTACTATATACGATAAGAAGAAGTTGAAAGAAGGAACTCTTTTAACCAGAGTATCAGATATATTTGAGCCAGAAAAAACTATGGATTCTCAATATACCATTAGTGATAAAATGTGGGAAGGACATCAAAAACGCAAAGAACGAAACCGGAAAAACGGGAAAGGATTCGGGTATTCACTATTCAATGCTGATAGTACATATACGAGCACTATTTCTGCTAGATATTGGAAAGATGGAAGCGAAATACTTATTGATCAATCAGAAAAAGGACTTAACCCACGTGTTCTGACTCCGGTGGAAGCCGGAAGATTACAAGGGTATCGTATTATTGGTGAGGGATGGGAAAAGCCGGAATGCGCGAACAATCTCAATTATAATGATTCTAATATAGAATTTAAAATAGTGGTATCACGCAAAGAGGCTTACCGTCAATTTGGAAATAGCGTCGCTATTCCGGTTATTAAAAGGTTGGCTGAAGAAATAGTTAAACAATTGATGTAATAGGATTATGAAAGATTTATTCTCATTTTTAAATGAAGTATCCGGCAATAGTGATTTTAAGGCTACTTTGAGTGAAAGAGGTGGTTTTATTACGTTCAGCAACTCTGGCAGACGTGGTGGCTCCAAGTTCTTTCAGATCGGATTAGATAATATTCTTCAAACTTTGAAAGATATATTGATTAATATAGAAACCTTTAAGAACCTGACTGAATATGATGAAACATCTTGGAGAAACAATGGGTCTGAATATTTCTCGGATTCAGTTGCAAATGCAAATTCTACAGTTCAGACTAAACCCTTGTTCTCAACATTAAGCAAAGTGATAAATTGGGCAAATCAACCAAGGCTGGATTCCATTGATTCTGATGCTAAGATTTGTCTTGATAAAGATGCTTTGGAGACAACTATAGCGAAACTAGAGGTCGTAGCTGATAGCTTTAAGCCGTCTACAATGATACCAAATAATACGTGTGATGATACTTGCCGTCAGATAATCTTCTACGGTGCACCAGGTACAGGTAAATCCCATAAAATAAAGGCACAACTTGAAGGTGTTTTTAAAGAAAATATATTCAGAACCACATTCCACCCGGACAGTGATTATTCAACCTTTGTTGGAGCATACAAGCCGACAATGGAAAAACCAATGGATAAAGTATATGCTAAGGGAGAGCTCATTAGCAAATTAACCGAAATGAAAGAGGGTGGAGTCACATATTCTCCCCAAAAATTTGGAGCAAAATATTGGCGCTCGTTAAAGCTGTTGAATCTTTCTGATAAGAAAGACATACTCCAAGCTTGCGGTATGTCTGATAATTACACTGTTGAATTTGACAAAGGAGTGGCCGTTGGAGAAGAATATCTTGCCTGTTCAAAAGAATCTCGTATAATTTATTCTTTCGTTCCTCAGGCATTTCTTAATGCTTATATACAGGCATATAGAAAACCGGAAGAAAAAGTATATCTTATTATTGAGGAAATCAATCGAGGTAATTGCGCCCAAATATTCGGAGATTTATTCCAGTTGCTTGATAGGGATGAAAATGGCATATCAGAATATACTATCAAGGCTGATGCAGATTTGAAATCTTTCTTAGAAGAGGAGCTTGGCGAAGACAATCCGGGCATAAAAGATGGGGAGCTTTGTCTGCCATCAAATCTGTATATCTATGCAACTATGAATACTTCAGACCAATCGTTGTTTCCGATTGATAGTGCATTCAAGAGGCGTTGGGATTGGGAGTATGAGCCGATTAAATATAAGAATATAGGCTGGAAGATTGTCATTGACGGAACTGACTATTCTTGGGTATCATTTCAAAGAATAGTCAACGAAAAAATTTTGAGGGCAAACAGCTCCGAAGATAAGATGTTAGGTGATTATTTCGTAAATCCATCAGATGGAGTAATTACCGATAAAGTTTTGTTGAATAAAATATTGTTCTATCTATGGAACGATGTCTGCAAAGATGGTGAAGGGGACATATTCAAAGTCGGTGAAGCTGAAGATATTTCATTCTCTGAATTGTATGGAGAAAATGGGACTAAAATGCTAAAGAAAATGATGTCTTATCTCGGAGTCACTGACCCTGATGGCAATAAGGTTACTACTGAAAATAACGAAGAGAATACAGAACTCTAATCTGAATAAATGTTATGCTGCTGTTTATTGAAGGATACCCATATAATTTGGACGAGATTGTCAAGGATGGCTTGACTGTCAGAGATCTACTCAAGGATGTTGTGTCAGTTCCTGTAAAGGAGGACAAATATTCCTTTGAGTATGTCGGGTATTGCTATAGTAAGGCAGCAAAAGACGTTGTCTTCTTCTTGCCCAAAGTTGTATTGACAGGTGAGATAAACGAGGAGAGTGGCGATGATACGATATTTGGTGCTTCACCGCAAGAAATAATAGACTTTGAATCCGAAGCTGTAAAATCTAAGTTTACGGAAGAAGGGTGCAAGGAATACAAGGAGTTTCTGTCCACTCTCTCGATTTGGATATACCGGACAATAAGTGTATACAAACAGACACACAACGACAACATACTTGAAAACAAGGAATATCAGTCTGAGAGTAGAGGCAAAAAGCAGAAGCATAACACTCTACTTGATGTGATAATAGCACTGAGGGACTTCAACAGAAACAATCAGGACTATTTTACATTTGTGGCCAAGAACGTGCATTCCGGTTATAACAAAATCAACTGGAACAAAACCATTACTTCATCGCAAGCAGTAATTCAAAACAGAAGCCCTGTTTACATCGAGCCTGTCAACAGGAAAAAAATGGTGAATTTTGACGAAGAGTTACTTGTTATATACTTCTCGATATTGAATTACATCCGTGAAATACATGGTTTTTCTTTTGAAATCAATATCCAATATCCGCTTATCAGTTGTGATAAGTTAAAGAAGTCTTATATTGACAGGAATCTTGGATGCAGAAGACTGAAACAAATCAAGTACAAGTATTTCTCGGACAAGGCTCTTCGGATATGGGATTTGTGCTATGCTTTCTTTGACAGGGAGTATAAGATTGCGATGAACAGGCAGGCAGAAGACTATTTGTTGGCGAAAGATTTTGAGCGCATCTTTGAAGTCATGATTGACACTTTGGTAAGTGGCAATGACAAGCAAAATTTGCCAAAAGAACTAACAGAGCAAAGAGATGGCAAACTGGTTGATCACATGTTTGTCGGTCAAGGACTTATCGAACAGTCTGATTTGACATCTGAACTTACCTATTACATTGGGGATAGCAAATATTACAAGCGTTCCAAGAATGACAGGACACAGCTTGGCGACAAATCGATATACAAACAATATACATACGCCAGAAATGTCATTCAGTGGAACATGAATCTGTTTTTGGATGGTGACGGTAACGGGGAACATCCTCAGTTAAGGGATACATTGACTGAAGGATATAATCCCATCCCCAATTTTTTTATCAGTGCTCGAATTCCTAACAAAAAGGCTGGAGACAGTAAATTCCTGTCCTTTGATGACAGAGAATTAAAGGCGCAGGATGGCGGAGTGCAACTTAACCGCCAATTTGAAAATCGTCTGTTTGACAGGGATACGCTGTTGTTGTGCCACTATGATGTTAACTTTTTGTATATCGTATCGTTGTATGGTCGCAACAATAAGAGTGCACAAGCAGCATGGAGAGACTATGTCCGCAAAGAATTCAGAAATAAGATTCAAGGCACTCTCAATCGACTCTACACTTTCAGAACTCTGCAGCCACGTGATGGCATGGATTGCTATCAGTTCATTCAGGATAATTTCCAACGGCTGAACGGCAAATTGTATCGTCCGAAGAGTGATAGTAATTATCTGATTCTTGCTTTGATGAAAGATGAAGATTCAGATATATGGAACTCTCTCAAAATAAAATCTGCAACGATAAAAAGGGAAACGGCTCAAAGTAAAGAGCTTTTGGATGCTTTACAGACTCATTTCTATGTCAGCGATCCGTTTGAGCTTGAAACGGAATTCCATATTGATAGCATGGACAATGTCGGCACTTTGGAGCAACAACCGAAACAGGAGATTAGGAATATCTTGACTGGATTGGTACGAAGAACCGATGCTGATTATTCAGATTTTGACAGCCATACCGCAAAAAACTATACGATGGAGAAGATACCGACATCTGTCAATGTGATGGATGTTAGGTATTTCTTGCCTATGGTTGGCGGAGAGATTGACGGTTATTATAAAGTGGAGAAAGTATATTTTGGCACTAAGAACGGAAAGCTATGTTTGAAGTTAAATCTGTCCTCCTTTATTTCATTGGGCAGCAGTCGAACTCCCATATATCGTGTTAAAATGCAGCCGGGAGAGTTGATTTCCAATGATTTGATGATGGAACTATACGAACAAAGGATTTAGTTAAAACAGATAAAATAAGTCAAATATGGCAATAGATACACTACTTCCTAAGAAAATTGATAAGTCGGACGCATCATATAAATCAGTTACAGAATTAAATGATGTTTTGTCTATAGCGGGGAAAGAGCATATAAGAAACATTGCTCTAACGGGTCCTTTTGGCTCCGGAAAAAGCTCCGTGCTCATTACTCTCATGGAAGATTTTGCCAATGAACATAAGTTTCTGCCTATATCATTGGCAACTCTGCAAGCTAATGAGGAACAAATAGCTTCTGATGAAAAACAGGATACATCAGCTGAATTAACAGATGGAGAAAAAGAAAAGCGCATAGAGAATCTTAACCGCAAAATCGAATATAGTATTCTGCAACAAATCATTTATAGAGAAAAAACGCGAACTGTACCAAATTCTCGTTTTAGAAAAATTGTACATTTGTCGAATCGTGAACTGATAATATATCCGCTTTATTGTGTGTTGACATTAGTCTGTTTCCTTATCTTATTTGAGCCGAATTTCGCAAGAGTGGATTCAATCTATGATTTCTTCAGTTGGGGTAGTACATGGAATACGATTTTTGATTTAGCTGCTTCTGCTTGGTTGTTATTTGCATTATATGTGATTGCCCGTTATGTTTTCAAATCATATAGCAATTCAAAACTGAATAAGTTAAATTTGAAAGAGGGTGAAATTGAAATTATAGAAGATAACTCTATATTCAATAAACACCTTGACGAAATTCTGTATTTTTTTCAAGTAACGGAGTATAATGTCGTAATTATTGAGGATTTGGACCGATTCGGGACACCTAATATATTCTTGAAACTGCGAGAACTTAATCAGCTTATCAATGAATCCAAGATAGTTGGCAGACATATTACTTTTGTCTATGCTATTAAAGATGACATTTTTAAAGATGAAGAAAGAACAAAGTTCTTTGACTTTATTACAACGGTAATACCTGTAATCAATCCTTCGAACTCAAAGGACAAGCTCAAATCTGCACTTGAGGCAAAAGGATGCGGAAACGATGGTATTAGTGATGAAGATCTGTCTGAAATGGCATTTTTCATTCAGGATATGCGTATTCTGACCAACATTGTAAATGAATACAAACAATATCGTGATAAGTTGTGTGAGGCAAGTGATTTTCAACTTAATAAGACTAAACTGTTGGGAATGATAGTTTATAAAAACTATTATCCCCAGGATTTCGCTTTGTTGCATCGAAGGGAGGGAAAAATTTACAAGTGTATCAGCAGTAAATCTAATTTTATTCCCCTTGCTTTAAAAGCTATTGAGGAATCTGAAAATGCTCTGTCTAAAAAAGAACAAATCTTCAAACAGGATGCAAATCTGAGCAAAACTGATTTGAGGAGATTGTTTTTATTTAAGTTATGGAATAAGCTTTCTTACAAACCTTTTTCGGTGTATATTAAGGATGCTTATTATTCTTTCGAGCAAATCGCAAAGAATGAAGTCGTTTTTGACAATTTATTAATTACCAACCAAATAAGTTATCAATATTATTACGGATATGGAGGGGCGTTATCCACATCACAGACTATAGATTTCAAACAAATAGACAATGAGATTAATTATTCTAAAAGAATAGAACTGATAGAAAATGGCTCTACTTATTTTTCAAAGGAACGCAGACGTATCCAACAGGAGAAAATTAAAGCGAAATCTTTGAGATTAAAGGATTTAATAAAAAAGTACAAGTTAGGAGAAACAGATAAGTATAAGAGTTTCGGATTAACTCCGATGATGAATGTGTTTGTACGCAGAGGCTACCTCGATGAAGATTACTACGACTATATATCGTATTTCTATGAAGGTATGGTTTCGCTGTCTGATCGGGAACTTTTGCTATCAATGAAAATTGAAGAGGGACAATCGTATGAATACCATATAGACAAGATTGAAAATTTTGTCAAGGAATTGAAGGATTATATGTTTGAGAGTGATGCCATTCTCAATATTGATTTACTGGATTATCTTGCCTCTTATAATGTTCAGAGTGATAAATTTGAACATGTTATGATGCGATTGGAGCGAGATAAAGCCCCGTTACAATTCTTGTCCCAGTATTATTCTGAAGGTAAGCAACCAAGTGTGGTCTTTAATCACTATATTGAATATGCAGATTCATGGAATAACATAGTAAGTTGGAATAATTCGCCAGAAAGGGACAATCTCATTGAGGCATATCTAAAGTTCTGTCCAAGTTGGGGACAGATACAACAAAAATGGCTTAATGATAACTATAAATTTTTGGTTGAACATAGTGAAGGGATCACGTTGGATAAATCTCTGATTTTGGTAAAGGCGAGCCGATTTGTCAGTTTATGCAATGGTTCTGAGGATTTGCTTGATTGTGTTATCGAGAATGATTGTTATGAAATTAATCTTGAGAATCTATGTATTATAGCGAGGAGGCTTCATTCCGAAGACAAAACTTTATCTGTCGAAAATCTTAATTATACTCGTATAAAGGAGACAAACAATGATTCTTTCATTGACTATATTGAGGACAATATATCTTCTACAATTCAATGCCTAAAGGATAAATACCAAGATGAAAGCTCAGAATCTTTGCTGTTTCTCTTGAACAATGCGGATATAGATGCAGAGGTTAAAACCACATATTTAACAGGCCAACATAATCATATAGATGATTTTGCAGGAATAGATAATGAGGAGATGTATGCTGTAGCTGTAAAATCCAAGATATTGTTGCCAACTTGGAATAATGTGTCATTCTATTATGAACACAAAGGTGGAATGAGCGATGAACTGATATCGTTTATTAATAACTATGCGACTGAGTTGTCTGGTGAAATATGTTCGGATGATTTAAGTAATAAAGATGATCTATATGTATCTTTGTTTGGCAGCAAAATGTTGAACATAGATAATTATAGAAAGCTGTTAAAATCATTCACCGGACATATCCCGGATATTGACAAGTTAAAGAATGTAGGGCAAGACAGACTGATGATTCTTGCAGAAAACAGGCGAATTTCATCCAATCTGGATGCCTTCGCTTCACTTCTAGTAAATATTTCTAAAAATGAATCTTTAAAGTTAGAATTGGTTGCATATGTGATTTCTGCTGGACTTAATGACCATAATGCAATAACACATCTATTGACTTCCGCTGGAGGTGATTATATTGAAGTGTGCAATCAGGATAAAAGAGCCAAATTGTCAGACAATTCCTTGAACAGGCAATTGTTGGGAACATTGCAAAAGGTTGGATATATCTCGTCCTATCAACCTGACAAAAATGATAAAGATAAATTGAAGGTATATCATAAGACGAAAAGGGATTAATTATATATTCAAATATAATAATTGTAAACACTACGAATTAGTAATCTTATATTGACAAGAAATTATGACTGATAAAGAACATATATTTGGTGACTTGAAAATGACTCAAGGTACTTCTGATTATTTTCAATCCGATTCTGATTTTGAGTCCAGACTTTCTATACTTAAAGATAAGATTAGGGAGTTCTTTAATTTAAAAAATGTCAACTTTCTTTTTGGGTCTGGTACAAGTAATGGAGCGATTCCGACAATGTCCTCACTTTATACTTCGCTCTCCTTTACTGATGAAGAGAAAGACTTGAAAACCGAGTTTAACAGTATTGCTACAAAATGTGAAGGTAATCTAGAAAAATGTCTGACAGTAATGTATGCAGCAAGAACTCATTATCAAGGAATAAACCTCACAGATAAGAAACAACAAGAAAAAATAGATGCTCAGTTGATGCTTTATGAATCCATGATAGAAAAAGTCGAAAAGCATATATTCAACAGCATTAATATAAGATTTGACAAAGATGAACATAAAAAGGTTCTCGAGTACTATAAGACTTTCTATCAAAAGTTGGCTTTAAGAACTAAGGATAATTCTAGGATTAGAGTGTTTACGACAAATAATGATCTGTTTAGTGAAACGGCTCTTGACGCCTTGAACATTCATTATATTAATGGCTTTAGTGGAGGACTTCACAAATACTTTAATCCTGCTATTTTCAACTATACATGGTCTAAACGAATGGATACAAGTATAGACAAGTATGAACCAGTTGAAAATATGGTGTATTTATACAAAATTCATGGTTCTGTGAATTGGCGTGAGTCACATAAACAGACCAATAATTATTTCGAGATAGAAGAAGTTGTCCCTTCTGAGACATTTCAGGATGGTTCTGTTCTTATCTATCCTACACCAACTAAACAGGATAAAAGCTTAGGTAGTCCATATGTCGATCTTTTTCGCGAGTTCCAAAACAAATTATTAGAACCGCATTCTGTTCTATTTGTTATTGGATACAGTTTTAGTGACAGACATGTAAATGATATCATATATAGAGCGTTGGCCACAAATTCCACTATAAATGTAGTCATTTTTGGTTCCAAGCCAGAGGATAAGGAAAGAAATGCTAAGCCTATTTTCTTTATTGACGATAAACGAATCTTTACGATTTTTGGAACAGAATATATTGATGCGGATAAAAAGGACAAAAAGGGGACTATCAATCACTTCGATTATATAGTGAATAATCTCTTGCCAAATCTTGACACATTCCAAAAAGAAGAGAACATTCTTAATAGATTTGTAGAAAATCTCAAAGCCGAAACACAAGATGAAAATAGGTAAAATCATATCTGTAGAATACGATAAATTTAGGGTGCGTTTGTTTCATACTACTCGAAATTCTACTGTCAATATTGACGGGAAGGTATACTATTTTGGCAATATTGGTAGCTATTTGAAGACTTTAAATTCTTCAGGGGAGTATATTATGTGTGAGGTCGTATCAATCGTTGATTGGGTGGGGCATGAGAATCAAGTGTATAGCACATATAATCTTGATAGTTCTCGAGAAATTATAATAAAGCCGATAGGAACATTAGTGAACGAAAAGTTCTGTATGGGTGTGGGCATATTCCCTTCTTTGTATAGTGATGTGGAAATTGTGACCTTTAATGATTTGGACTTAATATTATCTTATAATGAGGGTGACGCTGTTAATGGTGTACATTCAACGATTTCCATCGGGACAAGTAAAAGTTTGATTAATTACTCTATAGAACTTGATATCAATCGTTTCTTCAATATACATTCGGCCGTACTTGGGAATAGTGGTAGTGGCAAGTCTAATACAATCGCTCATATTTTGCATGAAGTATATCGCAAGCATGGTAATGAAGCTATAGGTGCCAAAACAATCATATTCGATGCAAATGGTGAATATCCAATGGCCTTGGGAGAAGAGGCTCATTTGAATAACGAAATAGAGTCTGTTTTTTATAAGCCAAATATTAGTGACAATGGTGTACATAAACGATTTGTATTACCATATTATTTGATGAACCTTGATGAATGGCTATCCTTTTTGATGGCATCGGAACGAACTCAAAAACCGTTCTGGGATAGGGTGCTTCAAGAGAGTTATAAGTTTTACAGCATTTTCAATGCTGACAAAAGAAACGACGCTCATCGATTTGCCAATTATATCAAATGGAAATTACGGCAAATGCTATTCAATATTGTAAGCAGAATAGATAGCGATACCTCCAAGATGACAGCGGCAAAAGGAGCTGTTGCCACGCTTAGACAAACATGCAATAATAGCCTTGATGATGATGTTGATAATAATGTCTTGACAGATCTTGCTAATTTTCTCAATGCTTGTAACGATTTGTGTGTTATTAATTTTGGCAACAATAATGACTCATTATCCAATGCACTTGATCTTTTTACTGCAATAGATAGTGAACCGAAATATGTATGTGTCATAAAATATAAAGACCATTGCGATACCAAACTTTCAGATACCGTAACGGAAGGAGCATTTCGACAAATCGATGAAAATGATGCCTTGTTGGTAGGCCAGAACAAACTTATGCCGGGTAAATACTTTGACTATCACTATCTGCGAACTGCGGTTGATATGGTACTTTTGGAGGAAGAAGCCCATGGTAATCTGCATATTAGAGACTTCACATCTACGTTGATGAGTCGGTTGGATTTCTTTCTTTATAATCCAGAGTGTGCGTTTATGCGTATTGAGACTCCAGATTATCAAGATTACAATGACTACTTGGAAAAAATGTTTGGCATCTCAGATTCTGAGGGAAAGAGCAAACAACTTATCACTATTGATTCTAGTGAAGTGGGAACAGATGCTTTGGAATTGATGACAAGTGTCGTATCTCGAATGGTGTTCGATTACAGAAAATATAAGTTTGGAGAATCGCGACAACAGAAACCAATTCACTTGATTCTTGATGAGGCACACCGTTACATTCGAAAAGATGCAAATTATATAATGCGAGAGAATATATTTGAGAAAATAGCGCGAGAGGGCAGAAAGTATTCTCTTTATTTGATTATATCTTCGCAAAGGCCATCAGAGTTGTCCCAAACTGTTTTGTCGCAATGTGGGAACTATATTGTTCACAGAATTCAGAATGAAGTAGATATGAAATATATCTATTCGGTTCTACCATACTTTAGCGAAGATTATATTACAAAGATTAAACAAGCTGTGCCTGGGGAGGCTTTGATTTTCGGGAATTGTGTGCCTATGCCTATTATGGTTAAAGTAGAGGAAGCGGTGCCTGCACCGAATAGCAAGAACTGTGACATCAAGATGGAATGGTTTTACAAAGAAGCCATGACTGATAAAGACAATCCGAATAAACAGAATGACTGATGTATTGACCATAGAACAGCGTCATCGTTGCATGTCTGCAATAAAGGGCAAGAACACAAAGCCGGAATTATTGGTGAGAAAGTTCTTGTTCAGCCGTGGTTTTCGATATAGACTAAATCACCCAAGGCTTCCCGGACATCCTGATTTGGTTTTGCGCAAATACAGAACTGTTATTTTCGTAAACGGCTGTTTTTGGCATGGTCACGAAGGATGCAAATATTATGTTCTTCCGAAAACAAATGTCGAATTTTGGCAGAATAAGATTGAACGCAATCGGAACAGGGATATAAAGGAACGACAGCAGCTAACTTCAATGGGATGGCATTGCCTTACCGTTTGGGAATGTCAGTTGAAACCAAAAGTTCGCCAACAGACTTTAGCAGCTTTGGAATACACGCTTTATCATATCTATCTTGAGGATAGAAGAATCAAATCATACGAGACGATTGAAGAAGAATATGACATGGTGGCAGAACCTGTAGAAAGTTATGGCAAATCGAAATGAGTAATCGTAAAGATGATAATTTAAATTATGGCAAAGAATATAGAAATACGAAATAGTACGACAGAGTTTCTTATCTTCATGCTTGAAGGCAAGGAGGATGGGATTCAAGTGATGTATAAGAATGAAACCGTTTGGGCAACCCAAAAGGCGATGGCGCAGCTTTTTGATGTAGGAGTACCTGCAATCAGTAAGCACCTTAAAAATATTTTTGAGAGTGGTGAGTTGGACGGAAATTCAGTTATTTCCAAAATGGAAACAACTGCTTCGGATGGCAAGAATTACGATACGACATTCTATAATCTTGACGCCATTATCAGTGTCGGATATCGCGTCAATTCTGTTCGTGCCACACAGTTCCGTCAGTGGTGTACGTTTGTGCTACGTCAGTTTGCTATCCGTGGATATGTGCTTGATCATAAGCGAATGGAGAACGGGACTTTCTTAGGTGTGGATTACTTCGAGCATTTGTTGGCCGAAATAAGGGAGATAAGGCTGAGTGAGCGTCGTTTTTATCAGAAACTGACCGATATTTATGCTACGGCTATAGACTATAACAAAGATGCTCCGACAACACGTCTTTTCTTCAAGAAGGTACAGAACAAAATGCACTATGCTGTGCATGGGCGTACCGCTGCGGAGTTGATAGTCGAACGAGCCGATGCGAATAAAGAACACATGGGTTTGACCTTTTGGGAAAATGCTCCGAATGGAAAAATTGTCAAAACTGATGTGTCCGTAGCAAAGAACTATTTACGAGAGAAAGAATTGGATGAAATGGGCAGAATGGTCAATGCATTGCTTGATATGGCAGAAAGTATGGCTAAGCGTCATATACCTATGACAATGGAAGATTGGGCAAAGCGAATAGACAAATTCATTAATTTATTTGATAGCCCAATATTGCAGGACAGCGGAAAAGTTTCTGCCGAATATGCCAAAGAGTTTGCTGAATCCGAGTTTGAGAAATACAGAATCATTCAAGACCATCTTTTCCAATCTGACTTTGATAGATTTGAGGATAATAGCCTTCCTTCATTGGATATGTAATGATTACGGTGCCATTCTGAGGTTGGCAAAATATTCATAGAGATATGGCAGATTCGTTTCGACTGATTGGCAAGCGTTCGGACAATAGTTCTGTGTTCATTATCGAGTATCTGCATTTATGGTGACCGACATTACTCCGGAATATCAATCTAAAAGCAGGAAAAGAGTTCACATAAGAGTTCATAAAAGAACCAGTAGGGTTCATAAAAGAGTTCATAAAAGCATTATTGAAATGTGCTTATCCCTGCCAGCTATTAAACAGAGGCTAGTCCAACCAAAACATGATTGCGTGGAGAGCTGATACATCCCATAATTGCAATAATTCCATATCCGGCTTGCATGGTATTGGCAACTTCTCACGAGCGATTCATCGCTTGGGGTATTGAGTTACCCTAACTCAATAAATGTTGTATAACGGGCAAGCTCGGACGCAAATTGGCGTGTTGATTTCGTTTTTGTCAAGAAAGACATATCGAAGCTGGCAAAAGATAAAACGTCCAAATAACGCCTTTTCTCACCAATCAGCTTGCTGAAATATCTGGCACTCTCAAACGACCGCTTGGTCGCTTGGGGTATTAGGCTCCCCATACAAGATAATGTCTGTACAACGGGCAAGCCCTTGGCTTAAAAAGATAGGTTTGGGAGATAAGACGGCAACGACCAGTTTCGAGAATTATCATGAAACCAGCCGTTGCACTTAACTTCGACTTACACAAGAATACACGCTTTGAGAATAAAGTCAAGTGGAGAGTCAATAGTGGTAATCCGGCATGAAGCGATAAATGCCACGGCTTTCCTGAACCACCATCCGTTTGTTCGTGAGAAACTTAATTGTTTCCACAATTTTGTTGTGATTCAATTTTGTTCCTGCCAGTTCGTAGGCAGTGGTCAGTTCTTCTTCCAAAGCCTTATATCCCGAAATAGTCTCTTTCCCCTCAAAAGCCAGTTCGAGAGCCTTGCAATGGGTGGATTCGTGAATGTTCTTACCTGGGGAGAATGGTTCTTGCTTGGGACGACCAGCACTTTTCTTGGTCGGCACATAGTCCGGCAGAAGTTCGGGAAGCGATTGGTCATTGATGTAGAAAGCGAATGGCAGAAAGTCCTTTGAGCGGGTATGCACACTTTCCACTTTGCTGATGTTGCTGTCGTCCTTGTCTTTCTCGATTTGGATAACCGTTTCCGCTTTGTTGTTGATTTCCGTGCCAATGTGTCCACGGGCATTTTCATCACTTTTGTTCTGATGAAGAATGGTGTGAAGATGAATCTGGTATTCGTCAGTCCACTGCATAAGTTTGGATATTACACATGTGGCTTCACTCGGTGAATTGATGTCATAAACCAAATCACGGATTCCGTCAATCACGACAAAGCCAAGCCCCTCAATCTGACTGATGGCATCGTCTATGATAGCCAAACGCTCCTTCGGATTGAACTTGCGTAGAGCGAGAAAATAGAAACGGTCGCAATCCTCATTAGTCGGCAACTCTGCCAGTTTCATGATACGATGCATTACAATCATGCAGTGGTTTTGACTCTGCTCTGTGTCAATGTAAAGGATGCGGTTTTTCCCATCGGGAAAATCCGTTGTGTAGTTAAGGACTTCCTTTCCGGACAAAGCTGCTGCCACCATAGCCGACACATTAAAAGTCTTTTTACTTTTTGCCTTGCCAATGGATGCACTGAAGTTTCCCAATGTCCCGATAGCCACTCCGCCTATACTCAGGACTTCCGGCTCCTGTTCGTACACCTTTCCCAGACTGAGCATAGTATCTTGCCATCTCGTAGTGATTTGAGCAAGATCCTCAATGGGTGTTGCCGTTTCCATATTCACCAGTTTTTAGGATTAGGCTTGCGACGGTGTGAGGCATACATCGCTTCGTTTTCTTCCTCATAGGTGAGAGGTACTGAAGTTTTGCGAGATGCCTCCAGCCATTTGTCCAATTCGTCACGATAGATATAAAGGTGCTTTCCTTGCTTGATAACCGGAATGTTGTCCTTCTTTATCTTGTAATAAAAGGTGGAGACAGGCATTTTCAGATAGGCACAGGCTTCCTGCACTGTCATTGGTACGTGCAAATTCTCTTTTGGTTCGCTTTGGCGGTTAAGAGTGTCCCTAAGTAAAGTTTCCATTCCTGCGATTTTCTCGCACAGTTCGCCTACCACTTTGGGCAGGTCATTAAAAGTCAAATCTGTTGTGTTCATACCTTCAATAATTAGAATTAATATGCTGCAAACCAACAGAATGAAATTTTGCAGAAATCTGTCAGCCGGAACAATGATTACCGTCTGCACGATTTAATTTTCAAGTATTGTTGTGAAAGTGGAAATCTCCTTTGTCCGGCACGTCAATAGGAATGTCGCATGGGATATTGACACGCAAATTTGCTTCCAGATATTCTATATCGGCGTTGCGCAATTCGTATGGGAAAGAAGATTTAATGAATATCGCTCTGTCGCGACGGGAGACTCCAAGCCGTTCACCGATATTCCAAGCTAAGTGTCTTAAAGAGGGAGAACTGATTTTTGCTTCTTTCGTTGAATGGATTGGCTGACAATCGTTAACCCGGTTTTCGGCAATACACTCTATATTCTGGAATAGTGTGCTGATATTCTCTTTTGAGAGATATTTCGAGGTCTTTTCCACTACATATTCGCGGATAGCTATCATGGTGTCCCTTTTCCGTTTCACCTCCTTCAGTTGCTCTTCCACAAGAATGCTCTCATATCTCTCCAAACTATCAGGTATCTGTTTCTCTTCGACTGGATTTTGATTAGCATTTTGATGGCTGCTTTCTTGCGAACATTCGCTTTGTACTTGCTTATTTGTAGTACTACTTGAGATTGTCGTAAAAAGCCCTGCCATTACTTTGCGGAATATGGCAAAGGTCAAAATAAGCATTACCAAAGAGATAATAAAAATGGTGGCATCAAACAGGATGTTGTGATTGAACTTTTCACCGATATTGTATGCGGTGAGTGCCGAGAGTGAAACGATGACCACTCCAGCCAAACTGCTGATATCAGCTGCTTTCTGAACTTGTATATTATTCTCCATATAGTTGTGATTGTTTACAGTTTTATGGCGCAAAGTTCAATACTAATTTCCATATAACCATAAATACTAATGGTTATTGGACTGATATTTACAAATAATTATGGTTAGAATATGAATCATACTCAAAAATCATACTCTAACCATATAAAAGGGGCAAAAATGACCGTTAATCCTTACGAATCAAGGAAATTTTGTTGCTGGCTTTTCGCTTGTTGCTATCCACCACTTTCATGTATCGTTGGGTTGTGGTGATGCTCTTGTGTGCCATGATGCTTTGGATGGTTCGGATGTCTGTTCCGGCAGCTGCCTGTAAAGTGGCGAATGTCCTTCGATAGGAATGGAAGGTGATGTTTTTGGTGATACCTGCGGCTCGGATCCACTCTTTCATGGGGTATTGCGTCCAGCATCTTTTCAATCCTTTGAATACCAGCCCTGTCTTTTCAGGAGAATAACCAATCAATTGCAAGGCTTCGTCACTAATGGGGATGATGTCTTCTGTCTTTGTCTTTTGAGTGACTGTGTGGACGCATTTTCCTCCGGCAGCAAAGTCCACGATTTCTTCCCATCGCAATGTGAGAATATCGCTGATTCTCAGACTTGTCAGACAAGAGAATAACGAGGCTGTTTTCAGAACAGGTATTTTGCAAGGTGTTTCTGCCAATCTGTACAGTTCATCTACGCTCAGGTAGTCTTTCACTACATCTTCCAGCTCTATCTTCTCCAAGAAATCATTTACATTGGAGTGAATCAACTTGTTGCGATAGAGTATTTTGAGAAATCCTCTGAATGTGGACCAGTAGCCCACAGCCGAATTGCGTGATATGGGACGCTCAGGACGTCTAAGCTGTTTCGCATTAAGCAGATACTCTCTGAACTTGTTGCATAAGTCCACATCAATTTCCTCGAACGAACATTTTCCACCCACGAAATTGAAGAAATGCAGATATACGAACTCCCATTTCTGGTCGTGCTTGCGGAGTGTCTTCTTATAATAGGCAAGAAAATCTCCTTTCATTTTGCTCTTGTCAAAGAAATCGTACCGTTCATTTACGATGGATTCAAAACGTCGGCATCGGATGGCTTCCGCTTTTTCCGACATGACGGCATTAAAGTTCTGTTCCCGTTGATTCTTTGGTTCGGCATAGATGTAGATGCCCAAAGATTCATGACGGATTACCTTCATACTTTCTTTGTCGCGATAACCGGGATAATAATCCAGATAGAACGACAACATGTTTTTCTTTAGAGGTCTTGTCCTCAATGTTACAGTTTTACATTCGTGCATAATGATATGTTTTTATAATTGGTGATTAATTTGTTGCAAACCAATACAATGAAACAATGCTGATGACTGCCATTGCTGAAAATGATTCTTGTCTGTGCGGAATAATTCTCAGATACCGGATTTTTCAGCCATCACCTTGTCAAAATCCTCTTTCAACAGGAACATGGACTTTCCGTGATGCATCTTCCGTATCTTGTTATACCTCGCATAATTGTAGACATCATCCCTGCGCAGGCTATATTTTTCCATTGCTTCGGTTACGCTGTAATACATTTCCCGTCGGTCGAAACCTCCGCTTTTGATAATGTCGATATGGTCTTTTGAATATTGGACTTTGCCATAAACAACTCGGGATGGGATTTTATGGCGATGTACAAATGAACATCTGGCATCTTTGCTCATACCATAGATTTCCTCCATTTGCTCCGCTCTAATCCATTCCTTTATATTGTCTGCAGCCTTGTATTTGGCGAAGAAACGGTCAACTGCCAATTGTTCATAGTAGTTGAATCCACCATGACTGATTTTAGGAATGTCGTTTTCACGGCATAGCTTGCAAATGGTTTTCCTGTTCATCTGATAGGTTGCCGCAATTTGCTCGGATGAGTAATAACCTTCAGGGATTACAAAGGTCTCTTTCGGCAGGTCGCTTTTCTTTTCCCGTTTCTTGGGTGTATATGTTCCATCACGATGCTCTATATAGACTTTGTCAAACTCGGAACGTAGCACCATTGTCCGGCTTCCTTGCTTGAACCGTTTGATGTCGTATTTGTTGACATAGTAGCTGATGTTTATTTTGGAAAGCCCGTATTTCTCGGTGATTTCCGCATAGGTATAATAGTCGGGATTCAATTTATCCTGCTTTTCTTTGATGGCATCTATATGGGCACGGGAATAATACACCTCGTGGTGGCGGTTGATTCGGGGGATATTGTGCCGCAGGGCAAAGGTGACAACGGCATTACGGCTCATACCGTACTTTTCCATGACCTGCTCCGGGGTATAATAACAGTCCGGATTGATTTCTTCGGCAAGGTCGGCAAAATACTTGTCTATAAGGGTGCGGTTGTAGAACACATGATTGCCTTCTTCAACCTTAGGGATGTTATATAACTTGCATCGACGATACAGTGTTTTCTTCTGAATTTGGAACTTCTCCAGAATCTCATTGGTAGTGTAATAAAGAACGGTCTGTTTTCTTCCATAACTCCGTTTCTTATAACCGGGTGCATCATCAAACATTTTTTCAATGTCCGACTTGCGGATAATGGTACGTCCGCGAAGTTGCAACGCCCGAATGATACCGGAAGCCATGTGCCGATAGATGGTCGCACGGCTAATACCTAAAAGGGTTGCGGTTTCAGCAGGGGAGAGATACAGCTTGCTTCCTACGATACCGACTTCCTGTATGGGCTGCTCATTTTGCCGTTCCTCGTATTCCTGTAACCTCTGCTTCCGCTTCTTCTCTTTGTACGCTTTTTCATTGCACGATTTACTGCAATAGCGTGTTACCATCGTGTGTGCTATAAATGGTTTGCCGCACCACTGGCATTTTCTTTGGATTTCCATATATTAGTCACCTTTAATTTCGCCTATTCTGTCTCAATGCGTCTCACAATTTCTCACAGCGTCTCACACTGTGTCTTCTATAGCGGTTCCGCTCATTCTCATAGCGTCTCACATCGTGTCCAAGATGTCGCTATGATGAGTGCGAAGTGTCCGCTTAATTGTTCGGCGGTAGAATTATGGTACAAAATAATGCTGGAAATCCGCAACCAGTCAGATTTGACTGAAAACCATATAAAAATAAAAGTCGCTGAAATTCAGCGACTTTCTTCTAATTGGCTATGGTTGCTTATGGCTGCTTACAAGCCATCACTTACCGACGCAAAAATGCTGAAAAATATTCTGGAGTACCATATCATTCGTCACTTCCCCTGCAATATCCGAAATGAAGAAAATACACTCCCGTATATCTTGCGAAAGAAAATCTCCGGATATATGTGAATCAAGCCCATCCTGCACTCGATGGATAGCATCTAAAGCTTTACTTAAAGCTTCATAATGCCTTACGTTTGTCACAATAATATCATTTTGTGTAACCGTAGGCAGATGTGCTGCGTTAATAAGCATCTTTTGTAACTCGTCGGTCTGTTTACGTTCTTTTGCCGATATGAAGATAGATTTCGTGTATTCTTTAGGGAAGTTCTTTAATAAAGCAGATAATTCTTCTTTCTGCTTTTCCTCAATCAAATCCGCTTTGTTGAATACAACAATTAGTTGTTTCTCCTCACAACGAGGGATGATCTTTTCTGATAATTGCTTTATCTGAGAAGATGCATCAGATGAATCAACCATCCAAAGTACAATCTCCGCTTGATCCAATTTTTGGAATGTACGTTCGATACCAAGACTTTCAATGGTATCATTTGTTTCCCGGATTCCGGCAGTATCAATGAATCGGAAAGTGATGCCACCTATATTAATAGTATCTTCAATGACATCACGTGTGGTACCATGAATATCACTGACGATTGCTTTATCCTCGTTCAGTAATACATTCAGTAAAGTTGATTTCCCTGCATTCGTTTCACCGATGATAGCCACCGGAACACCATTCTTAATGGCATTCCCAACATTAAATGAATGAACCAGTCGGGAGATAACCTGCTCTATTTCATCTGCGAGTCTTCGCAATGCCGAACGATCAGCAAACTCTACATCTTCTTCGCTGAAGTCAAGTTCCAGTTCAATCATGGAAGTGAAGTTCAGCAACTTACTTCGTAGGTCTGTTAACTCTTTGCTAAAACCTCCCCGCATCTGACTCATGGCCAAACGATGAGTGGCTGCGGAAGAAGATGCAATCAAATCGGCTACAGCCTCCGCCTGACTTAAGTCCATCTTTCCGTTGAGGAACGCGCGTTGGGTATATTCTCCCGGTTGAGCCATACGGCAACCGTTCTTAATCAACAATTGCATTACTTGCTGAAGAATATAGGAAGAACCATGACACGTGATTTCTGTACTATCCTCTCCCGTATAGGAATGAGGAGCCCGGAAAAGACTCACAAGGACTTCGTCTATGATTTCTTCTCCATTATAAATACGCCCGAATGTCAGCGTATAAGGCTTTTGTTCACTAAGTAATTTGCCGGCTTTGGCTGGTTGGAAGATGCGGCTTGTAATGGAAATAGCTTCAGGACCGGAAACACGGATGCTTCCGATGGCACCTCCTTGAGCGGTAGCAATAGCGCAGATAGTATCTTGATTCATTATATTTCTTTTTGGATGATGCAAAGATAATTGTTTCTAAGTAAAAAAAATAAGATTAGACACAACTTGTGCTTTATTTGTTTATATTTGCTGCCGTTCAAACAATGCACATACAAAATATAATGATAGTCTATGGAGCCGGATACAAACTTATATTCACCGAATGAGAATAATGAAATCATACGGGAAAATTCACAAAAGAAACTTTATGTACTTGCCGCACATCAAATAGCTTTATGGGAATATGATATTCCGACAGGAAAATGTAGCTTTACGGACGATTACTTCCGCACGTTAGGCTTGAAAGAGGTTTAAAGGCATTAATGACTTTTACCATTTCGCATACCCCGGAGATATAAATGCTTATCAGACTGCTTTTGCTAAAATGCTTGCTTCGGAGTCCAAAGCATATTAGATACAGGTTCGTTGTGTCGGAGAACATGGTGAGGTGATTTGGCTGGAAGAACATAACTGTAAAATAATAGAAGCTTTACCCGAATTTATTTTCATCTTTGACGAGAATTTCTTTATAACGGATGTGCTGATGGCGCGGGTACGATTCTGCGGTATCCGGTAGAAGTTGCCGAACAGAGTCTTTCTATTAAGATTGATTCTGAATCCGTACGTCATAAAAAGATTTTGGTTGTGGAGGATATCGAATCGAACTTTGCCCAGCTGAATATCTTACTGAAGAAAGAGTATATTATCCTGTGGGTGCGTAACAGACAGGAAGCAATCAATAGCTTTATTCGGGAAAAACCGGACTTGATATTAATGGATATTCGTATGCCTGTGATGGAGATAGTATTCAAGCTGGATGCAATGCAGTTTTCTCCAAACCATATTCTTTGGAGAAACTGAAAGAAACGATTGAAATCTATATCGGATAATTAATTTTCTAAAAGGAGACCAACATTCTGAAAGTTAGATTGTTATTAAACTAATAATAACAATCTAATTTTTGTTGGAATATGGAGAAAGTGAAAAAGATGGTCCTCATCGGAGCTAGCGGCTTTGTTGGTTCCGCTCTGCTAAATGAGGCATTGAATCGTGGCTTTGAAGTGACAGCTGTAGTTCGTCATCCCGAAAAAATAAAGATAGAGAACGAACATCTGAAAGTAAAGAAAGCGGATGTCTCTTCGCTCGATGAAGTATGCGAAGTTTGCAAAGGAGCGGATGCCGTTATCAGTGCATTCAATCCGGGATGGAATAATCCTAATATATATGACGAAACCATCAAAGTATATCTGACTATCATTGATGGAGTGAAGAAAGCGGGAGTGAATCGCTTCCTGATGGTAGGTGGTGCCGGCTCACTATTTATTGCGCCGGGATTACGACTGATGGATTCGGGTGAAGTTCCTGAGAATATCCTGCCTGGAGTTAAAGCCTTGGGAGAGTTTTATTTGAATTTCCTGATGAAGGAGAAAGAGATTGACTGGGTATTTTTCTCTCCGGCAGCAGATATGAGACCAGGAGTACGCACCGGACGTTACCGTTTGGGCAAAGATGATATGATTGTGGATATCGTGGGTAACAGCCATATTTCAGTAGAAGACTATGCGGCTGCAATGATCGATGAGTTGGAACATCCCAAGCATCATCAGGAGAGATTTACGATTGGATATTAATGAAAAAATGGCTTGGAACATACAATACAGAGTATGATTCAAGCCATTTTGTTATGATGGATATATTATCCTATATTCTGTCGAGTACAGTCTTAATCAGTGTATCGATTGTATTCTTATATCCGGTATTAGCCTCTTTGATCAGTCGGTTGGCTATCACCATGCAGACGGTCATTGCCTTATGTCCCATCAGTCGGCTAAGTCCTGCAAGTGCCGAACTTTCCATTTCGAAGTTGGTAATCTTAAAGCCTTTATATTCAAATGTTTCAATCTTATCATTTTGTTTCGGGTCTGCTAACGGAATACGGAGCTCACGTCCTTGTGGCCCAAAGAAGCCTCCTGCGGCAATCGTTACACCACGTACCATATCTTCTTTAGCAATCCGGTCAATCAGTTCTTCACTGGCATCAATAACATAAGGCGCAGGGGCACACATATTTCCCGACCAGCCCATGTGGTTAAGGAAAGCACGTTCGAAAGGAAGATCGCATACCGCATTACGTCCGGCGTAAAAATTCAATAATCCGTCGAAACCGATAGATTTCTGTGAACAAACGAAGGTGCCTACCGGAGTATTTGGCTGCAAGCCGCCGCACGTACCGATACGTACTAACTCCAGTTGGCGGAACTTTTCTTTTTCTTCCCGTGTCTCAAAGTTGATGTTGGCAAGTGCATCCAGTTCGTTCATAACGATGTCGATATTGTCGCAACCAATTCCGGTAGAAACCACTGTGATTCGTTTACCTTTATATGTACCCGTGATTGTTTTGAATTCGCGGCTTTCCACTTCGCATTCTTTGTTTTCAAAGTGAGAAGCTACGAGTGCTACACGTCCTGGATCTCCTACAAGGATCACTTTATCTGCCAGCCATTCGGGCTTTACGTGAAGATGGAATACCGAGCCGTCTTCGTTGATAATCAGTTCAGAGGATGGAAAGTACTTTTTCATGTTATTGAACGGTTTTAGTTTTACAATAAGTCGTATATATAAATAGAAACGCCGGAACCGGATTTTAGTTCGGAAGAGGTATCTTTCTTTTCTTTTGCAAGTTTGTCAAAGAGAAGATACGCAGATGAACTGAATAGGAATCGGGTTCCAGCGTTTGGTAGACTATTTACTCAAAGGCTGGTTGGTGGTACCACCAGTCGTTGGTTTGGCAATGTTTTCGCGCATTGAAGTATCGGCTTCGATATTTTTCATACGGTAATAATCCATTATACCCAGATTGCCGCTACGGAAGGCCTCTGCCATTGCTTTAGGTACTTCCGCTTCCGCTTCGATTACTTTGGCACGTGCTTCCTGTGCCTTAGCTTTCATTTCCTGTTCGGAAGCGACAGCCATTGCACGGCGTTCTTCTGCTTTAGCCTGTGCGATGTTCTTGTCTGCATTAGCCTGGTCAATCTGCAAAGCTGCACCAATGTTTTTACCTATATCGATATCCGCGATATCAATAGACAGAATTTCGAAAGCTGTTCCTGCATCCAATCCCTTGCGGAGTACAAGTTTAGAGATAGAATCCGGATTTTCGAGTACTGACTTGTGGTTTTCCGAAGAACCGATAGAGGAAACGATACCTTCACCTACACGGGCAAGGATGGTATCTTCTCCGGCACCACCGACCAGCTGCTTGATGCTGGCACGTACTGTTACACGAGCTTTCGCTATCAGCTGGATACCGTCTTTGGCTACTGCAGTAACAGGAGGAGTATCAATCACTTTCGGGTTTACAGACATCTGAACAGCTTCAAACACATCACGTCCGGCAAGGTCGATAGCGGTTGCCATCTGGAATGACAGCTCAATGTTGGCTTTCGATGCGGATACCAGCGCATGTACTACTTTTTCTACATGGCCTCCGGCAAGGTAGTGGGCTTCCAGTTCATCACGGGTGATGTTCTTCAATCCGGCTTTGTGGGCTTCGATCATGCCCGGAACAATGATATACGGCGGAACATTACGGATGCGCATCAGGAAGAGTTGAATCAACGAGATGTTAACGCCTGATACTTTAGCCGACAACCAAAGGAAGAACGGCACATAATGGAAAAATAGTATTAGGAAAATAATACCTCCAACAATCAGAACGATAGGTAAGTACAAAGATGTTTCCATTGATAATTTATATTAAGTGAATATTATATTTTGTGTTTCTCAACTAGAATGGTACCGTCAGTGATGCGGCTCACAATGATGGGAGTTTTTTCATTGAGGAAGCCATCTATCGATCTTACTTCCACGATGTTACCGTTAATCTCAGCATAACCGATTTGTGCCAGGCGGGTAGTGCTGATTCCTGTGTCGCCTACCTTGACGCTCTTTTCCGCACTGCGGTCTACTTTCGAGTCAATATCTTTTTTCAAAGCCAGCTTATCCAGCATCTTCGAACGCATGAACCAGATAAGCGAGCCGATACAGGCGACAGCCGATATCCCTAAAGTGATAAATCCTCCTGCCATACCCAGATTGGCGAAAGCGTAATAGTTGGCATAGAGAATACAAGCAAGTGCTGAAATGCCAGCCAGGCTAATCCCCGGAATGACAAACAGTTCAACCAAAAATAGTATTACTGCAGCAATGATGAGAACGGTGATAATCAGTATGTCCATAACTCTGTATTATTTTGATTTTGTTTTTTCGGCATTACGCACACTTACTCCAAGAGCATCCAGCTCTTCATTCATTTGCAGAATTCTTTTTTCCAGATCAAGGATTGCGGGAGCAAGTTTTTCTTTTCCTTGTTGATTGGCGCTTGCATATTGCTGGCGCAGACCGTTCAGTTTATCTTCCTGTTGCAGATAATCTTTTTCCAGTTGCCGGTAACTTTGGAACAGTAGCTTTGCTTTGGGTGATTTGAAGTCACTCAACTGATAATAGGTCGTGCTATCATCGATGACAAACTCGAAATCAACCACACGACGTTCCTGTGGCTTATGATTGATTGCCTCTTTCAGACGTTGCAGTGCCTCCGTTACTGTATTTTCATCTTTCCAAGTTTCCTTCAGCGAATGAATCTGTGCCAGACGGATCATCTGCTGCGGGTCCATCGCCTCATAATTATAAGTCTGTTTAGACGAATTAGGAATGAATACATAGATGCAGACTTTCTCTTCGGGCTGGAAACGGTCGGAGGCAAACCAACCTAGATTATTGTATTCGTCGATGACGTACATATAATCATTATAAGGTGAATTGAACGGCATTCCCACATTTTCCGGCGTCAGATAAGAGTCCGTATTTGTGTTGTAACGAGTGACAAAAATATCATATCCTCCCAGTCCTTCGCCATCGGTTGCATAATAAATAGTAACGCCATCCGATAAAACAAACGGGTAGTTGGCGTTTCCGGATTCGTTGATGCTGCCGGGCAACGGGCGACCGTTGCTCCATTCATTCAGTAATTTATTTTTGGAGAATATATCCAGATTTCCTCTTTCTCCCTTTTCGCTATAATAGATTTTATTACCGATTTCTGTTTCATAAACTGTTCCCGGATGATCTCCTTCGGTTTGGAAGAATTCGTTGAATGTAAATAGCTTGCCAGACTCTTCACTGATCTTGTATGCGCTCAGGAAATTTGCTTTATCTACCACGAAACTGTCAATAATGCACACGTCTTCTACTCCTTTGAGCATACGCAGGTCAGCTTTGCTCTTTTCCAATAGAGCTTCAGCTTCTTCCGTCGATCTTTTGCGTTTGCTGAGGTCGGCGATATATTCTTCAAAGCAGTTGACTGCATCTTCGAAACGATAAGTATCATTGTAAGCTTGTCCCAGATAGAGTTGTCCACCGGCTACCCGTCTTTTTACAGCGGTTTCGAGATACTTCACGGCTTCTTCCGGTTCTCCGGTTTTCAGGCAGCAGACACCGTACCAATAGCTGTAGTTACCATTGGATGGTTGAGATTTGGCATATTTCTGAAATACGGGTTTGGCTTGTTCGTAGTCACCTTTTGTAAATAAGGTGCGTGCCTGTTCCAATGTTTGTGCAGATACTCCTCCGAGGAAGAAACTGCAAATTATAAATAGAATATATTTTCTTTTCATTGTTTTATTCACTAATCCATGCATCAATTGTTCAAAAGTACAAATTTATTAGAAATAAACCCTTTTTCAGAGATTCTATTATGTTAATTCTTCTTTAAATCATTCTTTTCGCTTACTTTTGCAGCCGATTTTTGAAGATATGACACAATTTACGGAAGAAGAGAAGACGATCCGCCGTATTGAACGGCGATTCAATAAAGGAGTGGTGCAGTATAGACTGATAGAAGAAGGGGACAAAATCCTTATCGGACTGTCGGGCGGGAAAGATTCGTTGGCACTTGTAGAGTTGCTGGGCAAGCGGGCGCGTATTTATAAGCCTCGGTTTTCTGTGATAGCTGTTCATGTGGTGATGAATAATATTCCTTACCAAAGTGATACTGAATATCTGAAAGCATATTGTGAATCTTTTGGAGTGCCTTTCGTACAGTACGAAACGTCCTTTGATCCTACTACGGATACGCGCAAGTCTCCCTGCTTTCTTTGTTCCTGGAATCGTCGGAAAGCTCTGTTTACGGTTGCCAAGGAGCAAGGATGCAATAAGATTGCTTTAGGACATCACATGGATGATATTTTGGAAACATTGTTGATGAACATTACTTATCAGGGGGCATTTAGCACGATGCCGCCCCGTTTGGTGATGAAGAAATTTGATATGACAATTATCCGACCGATGTGTATGGTGCACGAGGCTGATCTGGTTGAACTGGCTGCATTGCATGACTACCGGAAGCAAGTGAAGAATTGTCCTTATGAATCACAGTCCAGCCGAAGCGATATGAAAGGTATTCTGCGGCAGTTGGAAGCGATGAATCCGGAAGCTCGCTACAGCTTGTGGGGGAGCATGACGAATGTGCAGGAAGAATTATTGCCGGATAAAATAGACTGATAATTACTAATTTTAGTATATAATAAGATGAAAGGTTTCTATACAATTTTATTACTCATTGTATCCAATGTTTTTATGACCTTTGCATGGTATGGGCATTTAAAGATGAAACAAGAGTATTCTTGGTTTGCTGCTCTTCCGTTGATAGGTGTGATTACCTTTAGTTGGGTCATTGCATTTTTTGAATATTCTTGTCAAATACCGGCGAATCGTATCGGCTTTGTCGGGAATGGCGGTCCATTCTCGTTGATGCAGTTGAAAGTAATTCAAGAAGTGATTACTTTGATCATATTTACTGTTTTTACCACCGTTTTCTTTAAGGGAGAAACTTTGCACTGGAACCATCTGGCAGCATTTGTTTGTCTGATTGCAGCTGTTTATTTTGTGTTTATGAAATAACTGTTTCAGCCACTCTGAAACAGAGGCTTCGTTTGGCTTCAACAGAGGTGCTGTTTTATATAAACGGAGGCTCTATTCGTATGAAATGGAGCCTCCGTTTATATGCTTATTTGCAAAGCATTTTTCTATTTGGCATCAGGCATATATCGTTTCATGCCATCCGTATAGTAAGTCTTAAACTCTCCATTCTCGCCGCTATATATAAAGTAGGCATCGATCATAGGATTTGCTTTACAGAACTTTTCAGCTTCTTCCAGTCCCATTACCATGAAAGAGGTAGCCAAAGCATCAGCCGTCATACAGTCTTCGGCAATCACAGTAGAAGACAGGATACTGTGCTGTACTGGATAACCTGTTCTGGGGTCGATGGTATGAGCATACTTTTTGCCATCCTTATAATAATAGTTGCGGTAGTTTCCCGAAGTAGCCATACCTAAATCTGTCAGGTTGAGTACTACTTGTATATCTTGCTTAACAGCTAATGAGTCGTCGTACGGCTTGTTAATTCCGATACGCCACAGATCTCCTGTCGCATTTTTACCTTTTACTACTACTTCACCACCTATATCTACCATATAGTTTTTGATTCCTTTCCGGTCGAGCAGACGGGCTATTACATCTACCGAATAGCCTTTTGCAACCGCACTGCAACTTAACATTATATGCGGATCTTGCTTGACTACCTTTCCGTTCTCCAGCTTCACTTTTTCGTAACCGGTAATCTGTAGCAGGCTGTCTATCATCAATGAATCTGGGAAGGCGCCTTTTTTAAAGCCAAATCCCCAGGCATTGGCAAGAGGAGCTATCGTTATGTCAAAAGCTCCTTTCGTTTCGCGGGAGATTTCCATGGAACGATTAAAGCAAGTCTGAAAAAAGCTGTCCGTCACTAGCTCTTCATTGCGATTGACGCGACTAATGACCGAACTGTCATTGAACGGTGAGAGAGACTGGTCGAAACGTTTTAATTCCGCTTCAATCTCCGGTTTCAGATCAGCGTCATGTTGATACGCAATCTTGTATACTGTGCCAAACACAAAACCACTGGCGGTATTAAACTCAGCTTTTTGGTTACGTCTGGCTAATATCCAGATTGTTGCCAAGATGAGGAAGGCCAGCCAAAGGAAACTCTTTTTTGTTTTCATACGTTTTTCTGTTTTTTTATTAGAGGAACCAATGCTTGTTATTGTAAGAATAGATGTTCTATCAATATTTTTAATCCGATAGCGACCAGAATGATGCCGCCCCATAATTCCGCCTTTAATTTCCGTGCACATCCACAACCACATTTGATACCGAAGTAAAGACCAATGAGTGACATGACGAATGATACGAATCCGATGATAAGGATAGGAGAGAGGATTTCGGTATAGTTGTTGATTCCGAGCAGGGCAAAGGAGATGCCTATTGCCAGTGCATCGATACTTGTCGCTATCGCCATTGTGAATACGACTTTCGGGCTTGCGGGGTTAAATGTCTGACGGCAGTCCTCGTTTTTAAAAGATTCAAGAATCATACGTCCGCCCAGGAAGGCAAGGATAGCGAAAGCGATCCAGTGGTCTACGCTTTCTATCAGGTGGCTGAAAGTCTTTGCAAACATCCATCCAATGAATGGCATCAGAGCCTGAAAAAGTCCGAACGCCAAAGCCATGACCAGCATCGGTCTCCATTGAATACGTTTCAAAATAATACCGCTTGCAATTGAAACAGCGAAACAATCCATCGCTAAGCCTATTGCAAGCAGCCAAATCTCTAGTCCTGTCATTATTCTTTAAAGAGGTAATTTGTAAATAAGGGAATAGGTAATTCCCATGTTATTTGATTTAAATTTTCCGTAGCCGGGCACATACCAAGGGTTGGCGTATTCATTGGTCGAAGCATTTGTCTTATATTTCATGCGTACAGACCAGCCCATATTGAAATTCTTATAAATACGTACTTTGACACCTACCACTAATTCAAACCACTGCATAGACCCTTTCATTCCTAAATGACTGAAAGGAACGCTTCCTCCCCAATAGTCGTCTTCCAGACTCGGATTTCCGATGCTTCCTCCCCAAATAGGGTCGTCAACCGGCAGGGTTGACACATCATATTTGAATGAACTGAACGCATAGCGGAGACCTACATATAGATAGCTGTTTTTCTCCTTTTTCTTTGCCATCGTGTTATAGTCTACACCAATCCGGAAGAATGGGGCGGTCTTACTTTTGTAGTGTATTCCCGTTTCATTCCATGTATCTGTTCCTCCCATACCAAACTCGATAGTCGGGATGAACTTGTTTTTAAGGTTGACGCCTATGCTGACTTCGGAGCTCATGAAGTCGCCACCTAGCATTTTACTTCCGATGCCATATATGTCCACACCGACATACGTCCCATTATAAAACGGGATAGTATCGACTACAACCTCTTTCTTCTTCTGGTCTCTTTTCTGTACAGGACCCGGTCGTTGTTGTTGCTGTTGTGCAATTGACGGTAATCCAATACAAAAGAGGAGCAGCACACTACTCAATCGTAGGAGGCGTGCGGTCGCGATATCTATAGAATATTTGTAAATTCTCAATTTCATTTGTATTGGCTTCTTTATTTTGTATATGTAGAGAATCTATTCTTTCCGAACTGTTTTTGGTATTTCCAAATTTGGTACTGAGAATGTTCTGCTTCATCATATATCCGCATTCCATTGATTGAAAATACGGTGTATTTTTTTGTATAATATATAATGTATCAACATCTTTTTTGTTAGTAGGACTATTTGGATTGTACCAGAGTATAAATACAGTTGTATCGCTGGTATAGCGTAACGGTAGCATTAGTGTATGTACTTTTTTCTGGTTGTTGAGAATGATCGAGTCTGTTCCCAATGCTGTAATTGTTAATGAGTCCAATGTGTCGTTTACTCTTCTGTCGGTTATTTCGTCAATTGTGTACAATGTGCAGTACATCATGGGGCGTCCCGCCAGCGAACAATCGTTTTCGTCCGAACACGAACTGCCGATGCTTATACCTGCACCAACAATTACTACTATTAAAAAGATACGAATTAAATTCTTCATAATCGGTTATTGGGCGTGAATTAAATTTTCTTTTCTATCTGATAATTGTTCCGTTCGGGGGCATTACGTGAGATCAGTTCTCCCAGGAATCCGGCAAGGAATAACTGTGTACCGATAATCATCGCTGTGAGCGATAGATAGAAATAAGGAGAATCGGTTACAAGCCGGTAGGGGAGACCGTTGTACATTGCGTGCAGTTTGCTGACACCTACCATGATAACGGAGATCATTCCGATAAAGAACATAAGCGATCCTAATAATCCGAAGAAATGCATCGGCTTCACTCCGAATTTAGACAGGAACCAAAGAGAAATCAAATCCAGATATCCGTTGAAGAAACGGTTGAATCCGAATTTGGTAGAGCCATATTTACGTGCCTGGTGGTGTACCACCTTTTCACCTATCTTCTGGAATCCGGCATTCTTAGCAAGGTAGGGGATATAGCGATGCATTTCGCCATATACTTCGATATTTTTCACGACATCTTTGCGATAGGCTTTCAGACCGCAGTTGAAGTCGTGCAGGTTTGGAATACCTGATACTTTGCGTGCGGTAGCATTGAATAACTTTGTCGGCAGTGTCTTTGATAGCGGATCATATCTTTTTTGCTTCCATCCGGACACCAGATCGTATCCGTCTTCCGTAATCATCCGGTATAATTCCGGTATTTCGTCCGGGCTGTCCTGTAAGTCGGCATCCATTGTGATCACCACATCTCCTTGTGCTTCTGCAAATCCGCAGTAGAGTGCTGGCGATTTACCGTAATTGCGGCGGAACTTGATGCCTTTTACGCAGTCCGATTGGGTTTTGAGTTTTTCTATTACCTCCCATGAACGGTCTGTACTTCCGTCGTTAACGAAAATCACTTCGAATGAGAATCCGTTGGCTTTCATTACCCGTTCTATCCAAGCGTAGAGTTCGGGCAGTGACTCTTCTTCATTGAATAATGGGACAACAACTGATATATTCATTTTTAATAATTATGAATTACGAATTATGATTGGGCCGGGGTATTGTTTTCCGGTCGTGCTTTCTTCATTACCATCAATCCGGTAGGAATGGCCAGTAAACTTCCCCAGAATACATCCCATGACAGGAGTTGCATGGTGATATTGATGGAAGTAAGTGAACGGGCAGTATCTATCGTTTCTTTTATTATCTCTTGATTTTCCATCAAGGCAGGTGTTTTAGTCATCAGTTCGTCCCATAGCTGGATATAGGAGTTGATGATAAAGCCGTGGTCAATGAACTGGAAATAGGCGTAGTGTGCAACGGCTACCAGCAGGGAAGCAAACATATACATGAATATGGTAAAGAGAACCGCATGAGAGAATTGGATACTTCCTCCACATATTTTGTCACGATACATCTTCACGTAGTGATAGCCAATGAACGGCACTGCCAACGTCAGGATTACAAATAATAGTGAAAGGAAAGGGATGTGGAATCCCAACGGAAATAAAATGAACTTCAATATCCAATAGATTCCCATATACGTGCCAAAGTGCATGGCATATTTCTGTAAATAGCTTCTGTTCTCTGTCATCTTCGTTAATAAATTGCGCACAAAGGTACAAATAATATCGGTTGGTAAAGGGAATATGGTTGTTAAAGTTAATAAAGCAGTAAAAGTTGGCACTCGAATATTTTTTTTGATTTTTAATTGCTTGAAATGTAGAGTATTACTTTCTTTTATGCAAAAAAGTTGCCTACAGCTATTGCAGAATCCATAAAAATACCTACCTTTGCAACCGCAAAACGGGTAAGTCCTATACGGCCAGCTCCCTTCGAATC